>Ga0102812_10000096_pt1 | contig 61124 bp, 46 predicted proteins | sample ColrivemetaGS713_FD_79334 | JGI IMG/M metagenome (GOLD analysis project Ga0102812, IMG submission 79334) | Estuarine microbial communities from the Columbia River estuary - Flood tide ETM metaG S.713 | ecosystem: Environmental > Aquatic > Marine > Intertidal zone > Estuary | place: USA...
CTATTTTTGAAAAAAATTAAAAATCATGAATCAAAAAACTTTAACACGTTATTTAATTATTGGATTTGCAGTTTTAATGGGATTTATAATCTTGACAAATACTACTTTCCTCACAATTGACCCAGGACAAAAGGGTGTATTATTTAAGCGATTTGGTGGGGGACTAGAAAAAGAGAAAGTTTATGATCAAGGATTTCACGTTATTTTACCATGGAACAAAATGTTTATTTACGACGTAAGGATCAATGAAGCTGTTGAGAAAATGGAAGTTCTTGCTAAGAACGGACTGACTATTAAAGCTGAAATGTCTTATCGTTATAAGCCTATGGATGAAAAGATCGGATATTTGCATGATGCGATCGGTACTGCGTATCTGGAAAGAATCATCAAACCTGAGATCAGGTCTTCAACCAGAGAAGTAATTGGGAAATATTTACCAGAGGAACTTTATTCTACCAAGAGGGAGGCGATTCAGGATGAAATTTTCAAGCAAACTCAAGAAGCTATTGGTGAGAAATTCCTGTATCTTGATGCGGTATTGATCAGGGAAGTTCAATTGCCTGCTACGTTACAGACCGCTATTGAGCGAAAACTCAAAGAAGAGCAGGAATCACTTGAATATGAATACAGACTTACAAAAGAGCGTAAAGAATCTGAAAGAAGGATCATTGAGGCAAGAGCAAAAGCAGAGGCGAACAGGATCCTTACAGCGAGTTTATCCGATAAGATTTTAAGAGACAAAGGTATTGATGCAACGATTGAACTTGCAAAATCGCCTAATTCAAAAGTAGTTATTATTGGAGGGAAGGATGGGTTACCACTTATCTTAAATAACTAGAATTACTAAAAAAGGAATAAAAAACCCGGCTCGAATTTCGAGTCGGGTTTTTATTTATCGATAATCTTAGATTGCTGGTTCAACTTCAGGAGCTGCCCCCATCTTTCCATTAATTTTTTCGATTTCCATATCGATATAATATAAGCTTTGAGGTCCTTCCCCTATCAGTCGGATCTTATCAAGTATTTCTTTAAAGGTAGCTTCCTCTTCTCTTTGTTCATCGACAAACCATTGTAGAAATGCCAGGGTTGCATAATCTTTTAATTCATTGGATAAAGCAACCAATGCGTTAATACATTCTGTAATTTTCAGTTCATGCTGATAAGTTGAATTGAAAACATCCTGAATTGAGTCAAATTCAGTAGGTGGCTGCGGCAAAGCAGGAACGATAGCCTGAGCGTCCATTTCATTGATATACCTAAAAATCTTCATCATGTGCATTCTCTCTTCAATTGCATGCCGGTACATAAAATCTGAACAGCCATTCAAACCATTAACTTCACACCAGGAAGCCATTGACAAATATAAATTTGAAGAAAATGCTTCTTCAAGAATTTGCTTATTTAAAGCATCAACCATTTTTTCACTTAACATATCTTAGAATTTTTTATTTACAAATTTAATCTAATTCAAATAAAAACGAATTGGTGTAATTAAAAGAGGCTGTCTAATAATCAGTTTAGACAGCCTCTATATAATCTAATATTATTGTACTGTTATAACTTGACTACTTTTTTGGTAATAGCTCCTTTTTCAGTTTCAAATCTAACAAAATAAATTCCAGATTTCAGTGTACTAACATTCAAAATTATGCTTGCATCTGTTGAAACAATATTTTCACTCAATATTTTTTGTCCTAACTTATTAAGTAATATCAATTTGCCATTTACTTGTTCAGCCAAAACAATTTTCACCTTCATGAAATCGAATGAAGGATTTGGTTGAATTGTGAAAGTTTCCACAAATTCCAGCTCAATATTATTCGTTCTGGAGTCAACTGTTACTTCCACGCTATAGGTACATCCATTTGCGTCAGTTATCAATAAGGTATAATCTCCGGCAGATAACTGTGAAATATCTTCTTCAGTCATCCCATTTGACCAAGAGTAGGTATATGGAGGGGTTCCTCCTGAAATGAGCAAATCAATGGCTCCATTGCTGTCACTATCCACTTCATCCGTTACATTTACGATAACATCAAACGGATGAGGTTGAATGAGCTCAAAAGATTCATTAATAATGGTTCCTGCCTGATCTGACAATGTCATCATATAGGTTCCACCAATCAGTGAAGAAATTGTAAACTGATCAGAAGTAAAACCCTCCGGACCTGTCCAGCTAATCTGATAGTCTGCGATTCCCCCATTTGGTGTAACGGTAAGGCTACCATCATTGTACCCTGGACATGAGATATAGACAACATTTGAGAAATCAAATGAAAGTGGTAATATAACCACGCTGATGATTTCACAATTTGTTTCTGATCCACATTCATTTGTTAGGGTATGGCATACTTCATAATCGCCACTTGCCATAAATGTAAAGCTGGCAAAAGAGCCCGTTGCTGTTTGACCGTCACTTGTAGTCCAACTGGATTGGTCATCAGACCCCGTAGAGTTGCTGGTTGCATTCAGCACATTATAATTCAATTCTTGAGCGAATGCAGCATCAGGGGCATTAATATTTTCGAAAACTTCTACAACATCAGTATTAACACAACCATTTACAGTATTTGTCACTTCGAATGTATAAACACCCGGAGCAAGTGTTACAAGTTGCATCGTGGTTGCAAGTGGCACTCCATTTGCGTCCAACCATTGGTAAGTAAATTCATCTCCCTGACTTGAAGCTGAGCCATCTAATGTAACTGTATTTACAATACAAGTAATCGTTTGATCAGCCCCAGCAGTTGCAACAGGTATTGATTCATTCGATGTAACCTGTATCTGGCCATCAGTTGTGCAATCGTTGGTATTGTAAGCTGTAAATCCATATGTATCAACAGCATTAACTGTTCTGCATAATCCTTCCGTTCCATCTGACCATATTACATGATCAAGGTTCGCCACTGGAACTACACAAATCTCAACTAATGGATCAGCGCAAGATATTTCGGTGTCTTCAACTGTAAAGCTAGGTACAACGATATCCGTAAGTACTGAAATATTATCTGTTGAAATGCAACCATTATCTGTATTTGAAATAGTCAGAACATAAGTTCCACCAGCATCAACTACAGGTGTCAAGGTATTAGCACCACTAAGGATATTTCCATCAGATGTGGTCCATTGTATTATTAAGTTGTCACCTGAATCCGAACCGGTAGCATCCAGGCTCAAATTTGTAATAGAACAAGTAATCATTTCTGGTTCAGCGATGCTAAGCACGGGTGCTGAACCTGTAGAAGTTACGATAACCTGATCTGAGACTTCACATCCATCATCCGTATTAATAACAGTTAAAGTATAAGTACCAGCTGCATCTACAACGGGGAACAAGGAATTACCGCCATCCAGAATGTTTCCATCGTCAGTTGTCCAGATGTAAAAAATATTATTACCGGTTGTTGATCCAGTTCCATCCAATTCTACATCTGAATCGCTACATCCTAAAAATGCATTTTCACCTGCTTCTACTTCAGGATTTTGTCCAGCAAAGATATAGGCGAAATCAAACACCTCACAGCCATTTTCATCCATGGTTGAAATAGTATAATCACCTGGCTCAAGGTCAGTATAATGAGATTGTGAACTATAACCATTTCCAATATTAAATTGGTAACTGGCACCTGTTCCTCCAAACCCAGTCATATTTATTTCTCCATTAAATTCTTCACAAGTCGCATCAACGATATCAGTAACCAATTCTAATTCTTCAGGTTGTGTAATTTCATAGCTTGCGGTAAGCTGACAAATATTTACATCTACAACAGTAACTGTATAAGAACCTGCAGCCAGGTTATCAATATTAGCACCACTATCTCCATTACTCCATAAATAACTATATGGACCACTTCCATCAAAAGCTTCAACCGTTAAAGAACCATTATTTCCTCCAAAGCACTCCGGATTAGAGGATGCTAACTGATCGATTCCCATTGGCACATCTGTACCATTTATTTCTATATCATTTATTTCAATTGTGATACCATGATCATCCGTTAAAGTAACGCTATATGTCCCAGGACCTAAATTGTTCAGATCTTCAGTATCTTGACCAGTACTCCAATCAAAAGACAGACTTCCGTACCCGGCCTCAGGGATCAGGTCAATAAAACCATCTTCAAAACATAAAGCATCTTCAGAATCATATGTAGCATCCATTTCGCAACTTCCAAAAATCCAGCCCTCCCAATTTGTTGCGGTTATTTGACCAGCTTCATATACCTTTTTTGTATCTGCACAAACAACATATAAGGTAGGAAAATAAGTTATTCCCCATTGTGACACAATACTACTTTGACTCGGTGGGATATCACAGATAGGATAATCTGTATTTGCTACCCAATTGCCCTGGGTACCTCCAACACATCCTGTTGAGCCATACAAACAAGCAGTATTTGTATTCACATCTGCTTCCAGGAAAAATACCATAATTTCATCAGTTCCATCTGGTCCAAAATCTTCCCATAGTGATTCTAAAGTGCCATTATTATGGTAACTCCAACATGGTCCACACCAGGTTGCAGAAAAATCCAAAACAACGGTTTTACCCGCATCCAGATATGAATACAAGTTGTGGGAATTCCCATCCAAATCTGTCAATGTCCATTCAGGAGCAATTGTTCCTGCAGGTAGTTGAGCATTTAATTGTCCAAAACTGAAGATCGTAATCCACAGTACGAAAAAGTAGTTATAAAATTTCATAGTATAAATTTTGCTGAAGTTTAATAATTCGTATTTACCGAGAATAAATATAGCAATTATCTTTAAATCAGCGTTATATACCTCAATCTATTTCGACAATTAGAGAATATTATTTCACTAAAAACAGCTTTATTTTTTTTAATATAACTTTGTAGAATAACAATAAAAATGATCCTTTAAAATCCTTCCAATATGAAGAGGCAAATAATTTACTTTCTTTTACCCTTGGCTGGGTTCTTCCTTTTAAATTTTCAGTCTGAAAAATCAAATAATTTTGATCTTTCGGTTGATTCGACGAGAAATATAATATTATTAATTGGTGATGGAATGGGGCTTTCTCAGATCTCAGCTGGCATGTATTCCAATGATAATTCATTCAGTCTGGAACAATTTAAAACGATCGGACTCCATAAGACAACCGCTCACAATGATCTGATTACAGATTCAGCCGCGGCAGCAACTGCTTTCAGCACTGGAAAGAAAACAAAAAACGGAGCAATCGGCCTGGATTCAATTGGGAGGGAAGTTCCAACAATAATTGAAATTTTATCCGAAGTGGGAATGGGAACGGGGCTGGTAGCCAGTTCATCCATCACGCATGCAACTCCGGCAGCATTTATTGCGCACCGGCAATCCAGGGGCGAACAATATGGGATTGCTGAAGATCTGGCACAATCAGATCTTGATTTTTTCATAGGTGGCGGATTAAGGTATTTTAATACGCGGCCAGATGGCAATAATCTGATAAAAAAACTGGAAAAAAATTCATTTGAAATTTATTCCAGTGACAATAAGCAATTAAATCAAATACAAATTAATCCTTTGAAAAAATTTGCTTTCTTCACTGCGAATGAACATCCGGTCAAATATTCAGAAGGCAGAGAGAATTTGGCTAATGCTACACTTAAAGCCATTCAATATTTGAACGAAAAGGAAGCGGGATTTTTTCTGATGGTTGAGTCCTCACAGATCGATTGGGGTGGTCATGACAATGATGCTGATTATGTCATTAGTGAAATGCTGGATTTCAATCAGGTTATTTTACAAGCCCTTGAATTTGCAAGAAAGGATAAAAACACTTTACTGATCGTTACTGGAGACCATGAAACAGGAGGACTATCTATTGAACAAGGGTCTAAAATGAATGATCTTTCGCTTGATTTCAGCACCGGCGGTCATACTGCAGCTTTGATCCCCATTTTCGCCTTTGGGCCCGGGGCTGAAAATTTTGCAGGGATATATGATAATACGGCTGTTTTCAGTAAAATTCTGCAAAGTTTGGGGATTGAGAAGGCTGATTATCGTTGTTTGCTCAAATAAAATCAGGCTTCAAATAATCCTTCGGGCAAATGCATTGAGATCGTTTTATTTTCGGCATTGATCTCTTCAATTAATTCTTCTACAAGCGGAACAAAATATTCGTTTCCTTCCACAACAACTGTAGCCATCAATTGCTGAGGAAACTCTTCAATAGCTACAATTTCAGCTTTCAGATCTGTATTCAGATCGACAAGGATAAACCCTTCCAACCCATGGAGTTTTTCAGTATTTTGATCTGTGTGTGGACCATTTTTGACATCTTCGGTCCGGAGGTAAATTTCCTGACCATTATATGGTTTTACGGATTCAGGTGCATTAAATTCTTCCAGTTTGAGAATAGAAGTAGCTTTATCAAGTTCCATATTTTCAATAAAAAATGGTATTTCTAATCCATCTACTTTAAGAAAAATGGCTTTACAGTTATTCATGTCCTCAAAATATTCAGGTTGAATAACACAGAGAAATTCGCCGTTGTTTTGATAGGGTTTTAATACTTTACCAATGCAGATAAATTGAAACATAATTTTAAGCTATTAACTTTATATCAGCCCGGATTAAAACTAATCAGACTTTGTTTTAAAATAAATCCCTGTTCAGCTTTTTTCACCCAAGGGTCATTGCTATCGAATTTTTGAGTATCCAGAATAGTCATTTCCTTGTAGATCAAGCCAAAACCCAACGCATATTTTTCAATTGCAAATCTTTTTGAGATCTTGTCCTCAATATCCACCTGTTCAACCAAACAAACCGAATCATAAAATTGCCCATTCAACTGTTCTGAAATACCAACTGAACTATATCGGTAATTTCCCCAGTTTTTAAAAATCCGAATGGGTTCACCACCGATTTTTACGATTACATTCTCATCAATATAAGCATTGCCATCCCAGGACTTGCCTTCCACTACTGGAAAATTCAATTTTGCAAATCTAAGATTTTCCTCAACTCTATACGCTTTTCGTTGTGTTTTTGACGCCGTCCATATATCTGTTGTGAACCAGGGAGAGGTCTCCGCATTCCGACGTGCCCTCTGTACCCTGAAAACTTCATCTCCGGCATCATCAATGTATGACTCAGTAATCGTCTCTTTGATCTGTAAGGAACTGGAATCCACTTTTAAGCCATTGTTGTCATAAATGACAGAATCAAGCTGATAAATCCATGTATTGCCAACCGCAAGTGGAAAGTACGCTGTTCCCTCATAGGAAGAGTCAAATTCTTCAATTGTATTTTGACATGCAGACAGGCCAAACAAAAAGGAAACAAACAATATCAATCCACATTTCACAAAAGAATCATTCAACATAATATTATATAAATTAATAATATGTAAATATAATATAAATAGTGTATTATTCAATAATTATTAAAAACCCAATAGTCAGATTGCAGATTTACCTGATAGAATCAGAGGCTTTCCATAATTATTCCTCCACCCAGGACGTCATCACCTTCATAAAACACAGCGGATTGACCAGGTGCAACACCTCGGGTATTGGCTAGAAATTCAACCTGAAGGTCTGAATTATTGTAGGCAAGCTTACTCAAAACCCCTTTGCTTTTATACCTGACCATCGTTGTTGCTTCCATTTCCGGTATTTGCGCATATTTCATGGGATTTATCTGTTGAACGATCATACCATTCCTGACCAATTCATCCGTATCGCCCAAAACTACCGTATTATTTTTTGCATTTATTTTTGTAACATACATCGGTTTACCTAGTGCAATTTTCAATCCCCTTCTCTGACCGATGGTATAATTCATATAACCATCATGCTGACCTAAAACATTACCCTGGTTGTCCACAAAATTACCCCCTTTAAAATCTTCCTCAATTCCTGGAACTGTATCTTTAAGGTATGTTCTATAGTCATTATCCGGCACGAAACAAACATCAAAATTTTCCTGTTTTTGAGACATTTTTACATGACCTCTCGTAAAAGCGATGCTTCTTACTTCAGGTTTGGTCAGATCCCCTAATGGAAAAATAGTCCTGCTCAAAGATCCCTGATCTAAAGCCCACAAAAAATATGATTGGTCCTTTTTTTCATCGACCCCTCTTTTCAAAAATATCGTCCATCATTCTCCCCTATCCGAACATAATGGCCGGTTGCGATCTTCTCACAATCATATTTATCTGCTGCATCAATCAGCCCCTTCCACTTGATATCTGAGTTACACCATATGCAGGGATTCGGAGTACGACCACTCATATATTCTTTAGTAAATCCCGCCATGACAGTTTTGGAAAATTCCTCCTTCACATCGATGATCAGATGTTCAAAGCCGATAAAATTTGCAATCTCTTTAGCCCCCATCACGGATTCCATGCTGCAACAAGGATTATGAACCCTGCTTTCTGCATAGTTGTAATCCAGTATATTCAAAGTCACGCCGATCACTTCATAACCTTGTTCGTGCAGTAACAAAGCTGTTACCGTGCTATCCACACCCCCACTCATTCCTACCAGAACTTTCCCTTTTTTACTCATTCTTATTTTTATTTGTGTGCAAAATTAAACAATGGCAGCCGTATTTTCATGAATTTAGGTTGAAGTGTCAGCCAATTACCAATTTTCACTTTGAAAATGAAACAATTTATTCATCTCATGGTTTAAATATTCAAATGTTTTTGAATGACTGGAAAAAAAATTATTTGGATAACAGGCAGCATATTGGTATTCATTTTGGGAATTAGTTTCGCTCAAAAAAGCAATTATAAAACTGAAATCAATACAAGTCTGCATAATAAATTAGATGGGATGAAATTTGAACAAGACAGCATTAAACCCGTAATAAAGTCAGAGGAAGCCTGGAAAGAGCAACTCTCAGGCATGGAATTCAAAGTATTGAGAGAAAAGGGAACAGAGCGTGCATTCACCGGTGAATACTGGGATCATTTTGAAGACGGAAACTATGTCTGCCGCGGTTGCGGATTGGCTTTATTCAAATCCGAAACAAAATTTGATGCACATTGTGGGTGGCCAAGTTTTTACGATGCTATAGAATCCAAGAACATTAAAACAGCGGATGATTTCCTACTTGGATACAAGCGTACCGAACTTATGTGTGCGGGTTGTGGTGGTCACTTGGGCCATGTTTTTGAAGATGGACCAGCACCAACTGGTCAAAGGTATTGTATCAATTCCGTTTCAATTAAATTTGAGGGGGAAGAAGAGAAGAAAGAAAAATAAATTTTGATTCAGCTGATCACTAAATTTTACTTAAGGTAATTCCTGTTCATAATTGGTCCTTATCGACGGAAATCACACCCAGGTGTTGGCAGACATAGGCGCCAGCCCTATTTGACCAATGAGCTGTATCTTCCAGGCTTAATCCAGAGATCAAACATAATGTAGCAAGGCTGATCACGGCGTCCCCTGCACCGCAGACATCAACAATGTCCAGCGTTTTGGCAGGGACTATTTCATTCATACTCGAATTATTTATAAATATGCCCTTATCCCCAAGGGTCACCAATAAATTTTTATAGTTCAATTTTTGTATCAGCAATTGAGCGGCGGAATTCATATCTGACGTGTTTGCCAGAAAATTTGATTTCAAAAACTGATTCACTTCCTTCAGATTTGGCTTTAGTAAATCGACGCAACGATAATTTTCGAAATTCCTGAATTTGGGATCTACAGCCACGAAAATTCCTTCTTTTTTTGCAAGGGTAAGGATGGTTTCAATAAATGTTTTTGTCAACAACCCTTTATTATAATCTTCAATCAGAAAAGCATCTGGTCGTTCAACTCGAACGATTTCAATTATTGTATCAAGACATTTTCTTTCAAGCTGAGTGTGAATATCATTTATCTCTTCTTCATCCAATCTAAGCAAATGTTGTCTGTCAGCAATCACTCTGGTTTTTACCGTTGTTTTCCTTTGGTCGTCCCTAATGATTGAATTTATGGAAAGTCCGGTCAGGCCTAAAACTTCCAGTAATTTATCCCCTGAGCTATCTGTACCAATAACTGAAACAAGGATTGGTTTTGCACCAAGTCCTTTAACATTGAGGGCCACATTAGCCGCTCCACCTGCTTTGAGATCGAGGTTTTTCCATTCAACCACAGGAACAGGCGCTTCGGGTGAAACCCCTTTTACCGAACCGAAGATGTACTGATCAAGCATGATATCTCCGATAACCACAATCTTTTTCCCTTCAAATGCTGGCAGTCCATTCATAGTATCATACTTTCCAAAATCGTTCCAAATGCTTTAAAATCAACTTGGATGCGTCTTTATTTTGATGAATATATTCTCCGATTTTTAAAGTTGTCGCCTTATAAAATCTTTCATCCTCCAATTTAATGATCGCAAGTTCCAAACTTTTACTATCAGATATACTGAAAAAAGCGCCTTCATCAACCATTGCAACTGCCTCCCTGAATTTACGATATTCCGGACCAAATATGACAGGTTTAGCGAATGCTGCGGGTTCAAGGGTGTTGTGAATGCCTTTTCCAAACCCCCCTCCGACATATACAAAGGTAGCATAGTGGTAAACCGATTTCAGTAATCCGATCGTATCCAGAATCAAGAGATCTGCATCCGGAACAATTTTACCGTCTGTATACCTGATCAATGTTCTATTGCTGAATTTCTCCTGGACAAACCGGATCATTTCAGGTCCTATAAGGTGTGGCGCGATGATCCACTTATATTTTTCAAACATATAATCAGGAAGTTCCGATACCAGCTCCATATCTTTTTCCCAGGCACTCCCCATCATAATAATGGGTTTGCCATCTGAAGTAAATTCTTCGATCAACAGATCCTTTTTAATTTCCTTTGCATAGGAATATACTGCATCAACCCTTGTGTCTCCACTCAGCATAACATTCTTAAGCTGTTTATTTTCCAACAGACTTTTGGTGCTCTGATCCTGAACAAAAATCTGATCAATTTCCCTTAACTGCTGAAGCCAGGGTCTTCCCATTTTACCCAATAAAAAATTATTCTTTTTAAGAAGGACAGAAATGTAAATTATAGGGATCTGTTTTTCATTTAAAATCCGGAGGTAGTTGAACCAAAAATCATATTTCACGAACAAGACAAGATCGGGTTGAAGCCTTTCAATAAATCTTTTGGCTTTTGAGTAAATGTCTACCGGAAGATAAAGTATTTCATCCAGGACTTCATTTTTTTTTACTATTTCAAAACCAGAAGGAGAGAAAAAACTTACAATGATATAACTATCCGGATGTGATTCACGAATCTTTTCAAGCACCACCTTTCCCTGCTCATACTCACCGAGGGAAGCACAATGCATCCAAAATCTTTTTCCTGTTCTTTTCTCATTGATTTTTGCAGGATCGGGGCCATATTTCCTGCCCTTGACAAATTTCGCAAGAGAATTATTGAGCGGAGCAATAATTTGAAGCGTAAGCCATGCAAACTGAATGAGAACATTATAAATGAAGCGAAAGGTCATCAATAAAAGATTTCATCGGGCTGAGATTCAATATAGATTGGCAATATCAAGCCAAGTTTAAATCCATTTAAAAGATCCAGCCGGCTTTCCAGCATTTGTGACTGGGTGGCAAAATCATATTCCCGCCTTGATTTTGTCCATGCCTGAACAAATTCAAGCCCACCATACAAATTTATTCTCCTGTTTTTACTCAGGTATTGATAACCAATAAATTCGCTTAGTGCAAATCCATTAGTCAATCGGTCATATCCTTTTTTGTAAGGGTCATTAAATTGTGCTACTGTGTTATAATCATCCTGTAACCTGATCCAGTGTTGCATCAGGTTTACACCAAGATCCACCCTTAACCCAGATCTTTCATTAACAGACCCAATGGGAATAATATTACTTATGAAGGCGCCTACAAGAAATCCCCGTTGCCGCAATTTTACTTGAGCATAATCTCCATTGATCCCGATTATAAAGCCATTTTCATCCTTTAGGTTTGTCAAAATATCCTGTTTTACCGTATCTCCGAAAAAATAACTTGCCTTCAGCCCAAGGTTCCAGTTTGAGTTTTTAAACATATATGAAGCCTTCGAGCCAAATTCCAGATTATTTCCAAAACGGGTTTTCATGTCTTTTCCCACCAGATTATAACCATAGTCGAATCCGATCATAATACCGGCATCCTTATCCAATTTAGTTTTGGATGTATGCTGTGCATAATTGATCTGTGAAAATGTAATCAAGAAAATAATACTCAAGCAAAAACTGATTTTCATATCAAGAATTTTGTATTAACCGGAAATAATGACTTAAATATTGAAAGCCGAAATTACTATTATTATGAACGAAACAAAAAACAATCTGTTTCATATCGCTTTAATTAATCACTATGAATTACATTTCCATGCAAATGGGAGTAAACAATGCCAATTGCACTAAAAATAAGGATTATACAGTTCCAGTCAAGCGGATTAAAAGAATTATTCTAAATTTGTTATTCAACAGATATTCCATCGATGAAAAAAAGTGTTCTGATCACAGGCGGAGCAGGATTTATAGGTTCACATGTCGTAAGGCTTTTTGTGAAAAAATATCCCGGATACCAAATTGTCAATTTGGATAATTTAAGTTATGCAGGTAATTTGGCCAATTTAACAGACATTGAGAATCTTTCCAATTATCACTTTGAAAAAGGAGATATTGCGGATGGCTCTTTCGTAAAGAATATTTTTGAAAAATATCAAATTAGGGATGTTATACATCTAGCTGCGGAATCACATGTAGATCGTTCGATCACTAACCCTTTGGCATTTATTCAAACCAATGTGATGGGAACAGCCAATTTGTTGACTGTGGCCAAAGAACACTGGAAAAATCCATCCGATCATTTATTTTACCAAATATCAACGGATGAGGTTTATGGCAGTCTGGGTGCGGAAGGTCATTTTTCAGAAACTGATGCCTATGATCCCAGATCTCCTTATTCTGCATCAAAGGCCAGTGCAGACCATTTTGTCAGGGCATACGGGCACACTTTCAAATTGCCTGTTGTGATATCTAATTGTTCAAATAATTACGGCCCTTTCCAGTTTCCTGAAAAGTTAATTCCTTTGGTCATCAACAACATCCTGAATAATAAAACACTGCCTATTTATGGCGATGGTTCAAATGTCCGGGATTGGCTTTGGGTAGGCGATCATGCAAATGCAATCGACAATATTTTTCATAAAGGCCAAAAAGGAGCTACTTATAACATAGGTGGAAACTGTGAATTAAGCAATCTTGATCTCGTTAGCCAAATTTGTGATTTGATGGATAAAAAGCTGGGCAGACAGCCGGGTGCTTCGAAAAAACTGATTAGATTCGTAACGGACAGACCGGGTCATGACCAACGATATGCAATTGATGCTTCCAAAATCACGGCGGAACTGAACTGGAAGCCTGAAATGAATATTCAGGAAGGATTATCCAGAACAATAGACTGGTATTTGAATGAAAAAGAATGGCTTGAACAAGTAAGTTCAGGTGCTTATTTGAAATATTATAATCAACAATATCGACATGAAGTTTAGCTTTCAGATAATTTCGATCCTCTTAATATGTTTTTGTATTCTACCTGTTGCTGGACAAATTCCTGTATTGACAGAATCAGCAGCAAAAGAAGAACTTGCCATCAGAGGACTTGAGGAAACACAAATTCGTGCAGCGCTAAAATCAAATGGTTTTGACCTGGATAAGATAGAGGATGCAAGTCCTGAAGAGATCCTAAAAATTCAAAACATCCTTGAAAAGCTTGAAGCAGAAAATAAAAAAAATAATGTTAAATCTGTTCAAACCGAAGCAGATTCGATAATCACCATTAAACCTGTTTTAGATCCCATATTCGCGACAGATACCATAAAAAACAATCCAGAAGAAAAACCACAGGACACCCAAATATTCGGTCATGAATACATCAATATACCCATTAAAAAAAGCAGAGAAACATTTTTAGTAAATGAGTCTTACCTTGTAGGGAGCGGAGATGTTCTGTCCATTTCAATCTGGTCCCGAAATGCGAAATTTGACAAATCATTTACGATAGACAAAAAGGGATATATAAATTTATCTGATGCAAGTCAGCGAATATTTGTTAAAGGGATGCAATTGTCTGATGTCCGGGTTAAAATTAAATCAAGATTAAAGGAATTTTATCAGTTTAATGAAGGAGATTTCAACATGTCCCTGGAGACTGCCAGAAACATCAACATTTCTATTTTCGGTGAGATCACAAATTCGGGCGGTTACAGTTTCGCTGCCAATTACAACGTACTTGATGCGCTAAGGCTGTCGGGAGGCATGAAAGAAAATGGGAGTATCCGAAACATCAAAATCATTCGTTCGGATGGTTCATCTTCGATCTTTGATCTATATAAATATATTAAAGAAAGCGTACCCGGATCCAATCTTTTCATGCAGGACGGTGACATCATTCATGTTCCGATCGCACAGGAAATCGTACAAATGACAGGGGCGGTTAAAAGAGCGCGTAAATTTGAGATTATAGCGGGCGAAGGTTTGCGTGACCTGATTGAATTTGCAGGCGGTTTTAGTGAGGATGCCAATAGCCGTTTGATACAAGTTGAGCGATTCACTGATGAGGACAAACTGATCTTTGACGTTGACTACAGTGAATTAGTATTGAAAGATCAAAATTTTGAACTCAAAAACGGAGACATCGTATCAGTTCGGAGCATTGGCGAGCAAGCCAACAATTTTGTAATGATCCAGGGAGCTATTGTGAATCCGGGCAGATACGAAAGGTTCAATCAGATGAAAGTTGCTGATTTACTTGAATTGGCAAGGATCAAAGAAGAATCCAAAACGGATTTTGCATTTTTGGTGAGAAAGAAAATGGATGGAACAAGCACTTATATTCGTTTAAACCTTGACAATATCCTAAACGACAAGGGAGATCAGGACAATTTCATTTTGAACAACAGGGATGTATTAACGATCTGGGCGAAAGAGCGATTTATTGATGATGGCATATTTTCCGTTGGAGGTGCGATCCGTTTCCCGGGAGATTACAATTATGATTATTCTGAAAAACTATATTTCTCTGATGCCATTTTACTGGCAGGAGGGGTAAGTAGGGATGCATCCAATATTGCTGTTATTCACCGATCCGACCCTTTAAAACCGAATGAAAAAGAATATGTAAGAATCAATCTGGACCGGCTTGATCCCAGCCTGGCTGGCAATGAAAATCTGGTTCTTCAGCCATATGACCGAATTGAAATTTTATCCAAAAATCTATTTACGGAAAGGACGACTGTTCAAATATCCGGCCCTGTCAACAACCCGGGTGAATTCCAATATGGAAAAAAAATGAGCCTGAAAGACCTGATCATTTTGGCAGGCGGATTCAAATTAGGTGCCTCTACAAGAAATATTGAAATTTCAAGGGTTGTCATCCGGGAGAATAAATCCACGGAGATCACGGTTGCCAAGGTTGATTTTGATCAAAATTTTGCCAAAGATGAGTCTACCGATAAGAATTATATCCTTGAACCATACGATCATGTAAAGGTGCGTTATGTCCCTGAATTTGAATTTCAGAAGGATGTTGAGATCAGGGGCCAGGTCACATTTCCCGGAATTTATACCCTCGCAAGTAAAAATGAAAAAGTATCTGATCTCATTTTGAAAGCAGGAGGTCTGTCTTCAGAAGCATTTAGTGACGGGGCAACTCTTTTCAGGAAGCAAGATAATCTTGGCTATATCGTATTGAAATTAAATGAAGTACTTGAGGATAAAAAATCAAAGTTTAATTTTATTCTCAAGGATGGTGATATAATTGACGTGCCAAAGATCAAAGATTTTGTTACGATCCGTGGAGCGACCAAAGCAAATGAAATTTACGGTGAAAAACTCGTTAAAAATCCAAATGGAATCAATGTTCCCTATCACGATCTGAAAGACGCCAATTATTACATACATAAATACACCGGAGGCCTGGCAGAAAATGCAAGCAAGAAGGAAATTTATGTGGAGCATCCAAATGGTGAGATAGAGAAGACAAAGACCTTCCTGTTCTTTTACAATTATCCTAAAGTAAGGAAGGGGTCGGTCATCAAAGTTGGAACCAAACCCAATGTCGAAAAAGTTGTCATCAAAGAGAAAAAGGATGTGGATTGGTCAAAAGTAATCAGCGATTCACTCGCGCAGGCCATGACTATTTTCACCTTGATCTTACTGGCAAAACAGGCAAGTAATTAATTACCTCAATCTGTCCATTGAACGAACTGTTTTTTCATCCTTTCTGATAAAACGAATCGCCAGCACTGAACTTACGAGACCGATTATTGGCATATAAATGCCCAATTTATCATCTATCTCAACATTCATTGCATTGACAGTTGCCTCATTGTAAAACAGAAAAACCACCACAATTGGCATTAAAATAGAAAATATCAATGAAAAATAGGTTGTTTTGACCTGAAATGGCCTGTTTTTAAATAGAAACAAGGCAATTATTCCCACTACTCCACCTAAAACAGTTAAAACTAATAAAAGGATATGGTCATTAATATTATAGCTTTGATCAGCCAAAAAAGCTGCTGTCGGTTTATCACTTCCTGCAAATGGAAAAGCGAACAGCACCCAGAATGAGGCGCTTGACAACAATAAAAATAAGCTTTGAATTCTTTGGATCATTTTGTATCTTTTTTACAAAGTTAAACGCTATAAAATTAAATCAGCAAGATGAAAAGAAATTTTTAATAACTAAAGTCCGCAAACCGGCAGCTTCGACAACAAATAAAGCAAGACACAATTAGTCCTGCAAACTACTCGTTAATCAAAAGTATAGCTATTTTTGGCACTTCAATCGTTGTTAATAATGAATTTTAATCGAATTCCAGTCTGGGTGTTTTTTGTCAATCTTTTTTTCTTTGCTATATCGGCCAAGGGACAAGAGACAATTGACACAAGTCAGGACAATACAATCATTATTGATAATTCAGACAATACCATAGTTGAAAAGAAGGATAATATTTTCATTAAATTCCTGAATGGCAATGTCAGGATCATCCATCAGGGCAATTTTTTTTATTGTGATACTGCCATCATAAGAAATAATGATCTGCTCGCCCACGGTAATGTGGTTATCCTTCAAAAAGACACAACAACTGTTTTTGCGGATACGATCCGGTATAGTGCAGATAGTCTGAAGGCCATTTTGTCCGGAAATGTCGTTTTACAACACCAGGGCAAAGAGTTATTCACGGATGAGCTGGATTATGATGTGGGCAGGAAACTGGCTTATTTTGAAAATGGTGGAATAGTTAAACAGGATTCCACACAATTGCGGTCTCTAAGAGGGAAATACGATATAAATAATGATATGTTGTTTTTCAAAGACTATGTTAGCATTGTAGATTCTTCTTTTTTATTAAAAGCAGACTCCCTAAAATACAATACCCTCATCAAGAAGGCCTATTTTACGGGCCCAACCCTTATTAATCAGGATAGTTCCAGAATCTATTGTGAAGGCGGTTTTTATGATATTGAAAATCGAAATGCTGAATTTCTCAAAAAGGTAAAATATCTTGAGAAAGACAAAGAAGCCACCGCCCAAAAAATGAATTATTATGATTCTGACCAGAGTTTTGTACTGGCAGGACAAGCAAATTACAAGGATTCCGAACAAGACGTTCATGCGGACACGATCCGCTATCTTAGAGATGAGGATAAGAGCATTCTTATAGGAAATGTTTTGGTTATTAATAAAACTACGAAAATTGAAGGAACGTATGTTATTTATGATAACAAAACCGGGGCCTTTGTTTCGCAAGGAAGATCGGTATTGCAGGATGAATCTTTGATAATTTATGCAGATCAAATGGATTTCAATGAAGAAAGCGGAACAGGGGAAGCGAATGGAAATATTGAGATGATCGACACAAGTAATCAGACGAGCATATTCAGTGATTATTTGTTTTCAAAGGATGAAGACAAGAGTTTTATTGCCTATGGCGATTCTATTTACAGGCCTATGATGCAGAAGCTTATGGATGAAGATACATTATTTGTATCGGCAGACACTTTATATTCATATGAGCAAATAGTTGCTGAAGACACCATTCAGATCCTGAATGCATATCATGATGTCCGAATTTTCCATAAGACCTTCCAGGGCATTGCAGATTCACTCAGTTATAATTCACTTGATTCAACATTTGTCCTTTTTAATGCCCCGATACTTTGGTCTGACAGCAGTCAGTTCAGTGGTGACACCATTACTATCAGTATGAAACATGATAAGATAAGTCAATTGTATCTTCGTCCGAAAGGTCTGATCGTTAACGACCAGGGCAACAATTTTTACAATCAGATCGGTGCAAAAATCATTTATGCGAATTTCGCAAATGACAGTTTACAAAACATGCAAACCCGTGGCAATGCAGAGTCTTTATTTTACATGAAAGATGATGATGGTGCATTTGTAGGAGCGATCAGAACTGTCTGCAGCCGGATGAATTTCATATTCACCGACAATGAACTTAGTGATGTAAAATACTACAAGGATCCGGTTTCAAAAATGACCTCAATTAAACAAGAACTCAGTATACCCCAGAGGCTCAAATCGTTTAAATGGTTGTTGGAAATGAAACCAACAGATGCGATCATGATCAGAAAAAAGAAAGGAATTATTCCGGCAGGAATCCCTGCAGCACTCATAGAAAATTCATCTATTTCAGATGAAGAAGCAGAAAATTTAATAATTAATAATAAGAAAGATGAGATCGAAAACGACTAACACTTTAATTACCCTGGTGTTCTTCATTTCATTAATCAATCCATTTTACCTCATTGGTCAAGATGTATCTATCTCTAAGGGACATCAGTTATTACAGGACAAAAAATTTGAGGAAGCAAAAAATTTTTACCTTAAATTGATCGAGGCAGGGAAGCAAGAAAAATCATTATATTATAATCTGGGAATCGCCTGTTTTGAATTAGAAAATTATCCGGAGGCCATTTTATATTTTGAAAAAGGAAAGCAGTTGGCCCCTGGAAATGAAGCTATCGAACATAATTTAAAGCTTGCCAATTCAAAGATCGATCACGCATTTATACGAGTGGAGAATTTTTTCTTAACCCGATGGTGGACCGTCATCAGCAATTCAATGAGTTTGGGGGTCTGGACTTTTCTAACAATTGCTTTATTGATTTTACTGGTTGTCATATTTTATTTATATCATTTAGGCAGCAATTTTTTCATACATAAATGGGGTATGAAAATATTCGTTCCTTTAGGGATCCTGTTCCTTTTTACCATAGCAACAACAAATAAAAACCATCATCAAACCACGAATGATGATCATGCGATCTTATTGGAAGAAAACGAACTTTTTTCGGGTCCTGACACCAGAAGTACATCCATCCATGCTTTAAGCCCGGGATACAAGGTGAAGATCATTGATAATCTGGACAACTGGCTCAAGGTTGAATTGATCAACAAGGAAATCGGGTGGATCAGGGATTCAGGGGTTGCCCGTATTTAGAATTAAAATACCAAGAAGGAATAAACAGGAAAAAACTATTATCTCATTTAAGATAAACTATGCCTGACATAGGTTGATTAGAATATTTCTATATTGGTATTAGTCCTTCACAACTACACTCTTATCTTATTCTTTCCCCTTAAAACTAATTATATTTGATTCAATAATTATTTCAGATACATCATCTGAAATTTCACGAACTAGTACTAAAAACAATAAATTATTTTGATTATGGACAAGAGAAAAGTGATTATTATTGGTGCTGCGGGTAGAGATTTTCACAATTTCAATACTTTCTTTAGAGGAAATGAAGCATATGAAGTTGTAGCTTTTACAGCAGCTCAGATTCCGGACATTGATGGAAGAAAATACCCTGCTGTTTTAGCAGGTGATTTATATCCTGAGGGTATACCTATTTACGCTGAATCTGAATTAACAAGATTAATTAAGGAGAATGGTGTAGATTTTTGTGTATTCTCATACAGTGACGTCAAATACAATGATGTCATGTCAATGGGCGCTAAAGTAAATGCAGCCGGAGCCAGTTACATGATGCTGGGTTCTGAGCATACCATGATAAAAAGCACTAAACCTCTTATTTCAATTTGCGCGGTACGAACCGGAGTTGGCAAAAGCCAGACAACCAGAAGAGTGATAGAATTATTGATGGAGAAGGGATTGAAAGTTGTAGCGATCCGCCATCCAATGCCTTATGGTGATCTTGCAAAGCAGGCTGTTCAGAGATTTGCAAAATTGGATGATCTGAAAAAGCATGAGTGTACGATTGAAGAAATGGAAGAATACGAACCACATATCGTTAGAGGAAATGTGATTTATGCGGGTGTGGATTATGAAGCGATCCTTAGAGCAGCAGAACAAGATCCTGACGGATGTGATGTAATTCTTTGGGATGGTGGAAATAATGATTTTTCATTCTACCATTCAGACATGTACCTGACTTTAATGGATCCATTGCGACCAGGACACGAAAAAATTTATTACCCGGGTGAAATGAATGTCTTACTGGCGGATGGTCTCATTATTAACAAGATCGACAGTGCTTCACCTGAGGATATTCAAACTGTACGTGAAAACATTGAAAAATTAAATCCAAATGCAACTGTTATTGATGCGGCTTCTCCAATCAGAGTTGACGACCCTTCAATGATCAGAGGAAAGCGTGTTCTGGTTGTGGAAGATGGACCGACACTTACACACGGAGGCATGAAACTAGGTGCAGGTACAGTTGCAGCTAAAAAATTCGGCGCTGCTGAACTGATTGATCCAAGACCATTCCTGAAAGGCAAATTAGCTGAAACATTTGAAATTTATCCAGAAATCGGATGTCTGCTTCCAGCGATGGGCTACAGCGATCAACAGCTTGCTGACCTTGAAGAAACGATTAATTCAACTGATTGTGATGCAGTGGTTATCGGAACACCAATGGATCTTTCCAGGATCGTTAACATCAAGCATCCATTCACAAGAGTACATTACGATTTACAAAGCATAGGCGAACCATCATTAAGTCAAATGATCGATGAATTTGTAGCAAAACTTTAATTATTTGTTGCAATTAGCTTAAACCTCATTTCCAATGGAAATGGGGTTTTTTTATTTGTATTAAGTAATAAGTATTAATTTTATAAACATTTGAACTTAAAATGGACTTTGATATTAAATATCACATTATGAAAAAAGGCATTTTCTTTCTCTTATTTATTTACTTTAGTCTATCCAATCATTTATTTGCTCAGGATTTCAATCCAAATTGTGACGGAGAACGATTTCTTCAAATTGTTTTTCCGGATGAGCCCGAAATGACCACGGTGAAATACGGTGAAAACATAACTATTGCAGGGAATTTTCAGGAGTTGTATATGGATATTTTTGAACCGGCCGGTGACGAAGCATCTTTGCGACCCGTACTAATGTTTGCTTTTGGCGGATCTTTTGTGAATGGCGACAGAACGGCTGTTCATGATATTTGCAAACTCACAGCGAAGAAGGGATTTGTAACCGTTGCCTTAGATTACAGATTGTATGACAGACCTTTTCCCCCGAATGGCCCACTACCGGATTCACTAGCCATGATGGATGTAGTCATGAAGGCAGTCGCTGATTATAAGGCAGCGATCCGGTTTTTAAGAAAGGATGCCTCAACAGATAATGCATTCAGAATTGACCCGGATTTTATTTTTACAGGAGGATTTTCAGCCGGTTCCATTGCTTCGCTCCACACCGCTTGTCTGGATGCTGATGAAATGCCGGAATATCTGCTTGACATCCTTGAAAATAATGGAGGTATTGAAGGCAATACGGATGATCCGATGAATTCAAATTTAGCTTATTCAAGCGAGGTTCAGGGAATGGTCAATTTTTTCGGAGCCCTTCATAAAAAAGAATTCATCGATGCCAATGACCCCCCTTTTATCAGTATTCACGGAGATGCAGATGGCATCGTGCCCTACGGTCATGGATTCGCAGTTGTTGTCATTTTACCGATCATAACGGTTGACGGAAGTGGAGAATTACATCCCAGAGCAGAATCCCTTGGGATCAAAAACGAACTTATAACGGTTCCTGGAGGTGGCCACGGTGATTTTACAGCCTATCATTACGTATTGATGGAAGAAAGAACGAATTTATTTTTGGGAGAAATACTATGTGGAGATCTGTCATTTTCAGAAAACATAAGCGTCATTCCAGATTCAAAATTATTTCCAAATCCGGCAAGTGATCATGTAATTCTGGAGTTCGGAAAGGAACCCGGTTTATACGATGTGTCCATTTCAGATTTGAATGGAAATGTGATTTACATGCTAACAGATAAAAGAGACCAACAACTCATTTTGGATAGTGTGAATTTTAAGGAAGGACTTTATATTGTCAATGTAAATTTCCACGATAAGAATCTAATGCCTATCAATAAAAAAATCTGGTTTAAATGATAAGAAAGGCAAAAAAACACCTTGGTATTCTGGATCAATTTTGCAGACTTTTTTTATGATTGGTGATTAAATACTCCAGGTATCTTGACTTGAGCTGTTCATTGGCAAGTAATTTTTTAACAGGAGATAATTTCAAAATACTGCCCAAAACGCCCGCAAGTGCACGGTGGCTCCATAAAACCTGATTATCAAAGATCAGATTTTGAAGTTTCCCTCTTTCAAGCGCCATTAATACTGCTCTGTGCACACCATCGATTGGTGTGATCACTCTTTTATCTCTTGATTTTAGTTCAATGGCGTCTTTTGAACATACACGGGTACAAACCGCACAACCAAGGCAGATCGATTCATTCAAAATCGCTTTTTTCTTTTTCACTTTATGCGGATCATTTGCCGAAACCAGGCTCATCGCTTCTACCGGACAAACATTTACACATTTAGCACAACCATTACAAAGTGCTTCATTCACTTCCGGAAGAAAATTACTCGTATGTACCGGATCCAGAATCGCAAATTTTCTGGCTGCGATCATCGCTTCACAACAACACCCGCAACAATTACAGATAAAACTTACATTATTTCTTACATTCTCACCAAACTGAACCAGATTGTGGTCATACGCTGAATCCAAAAGGTCCATACACTCAACAACATCTATTTTTCTTGCATGTCCATGCCGGATCAAGGAAGAAGCAGAATTATTAAAGGTCATACAAATATCCTTTGGGGCATCGCAGTCCCGGTGCAAATGTTCCATTTTATGCCGGCAATAACAGATGCCAACCCCGATTTCTGAAGCCGTATTAATAACTTGTGTAGCTCTTTCATAATCCAGCACATGAATTGCATTTTCGGGAGACAATGCCGGTTCCTGAACAAAGGTTCTTCCAAGCTGCGTTTCTCCAAGCGTGAATAAATCACGTATGAATTCCTCTTCCACATTCATATATTGGTAAAAAAGCTCACTCAGTAATTTCTGATCGATATCGCTTCTTATGCGCATCAGAGAAAACTCAAAAAAACCAGCCATGGGTGGAGGTAGCACATAATGTTTCACACCATTATTTTCTACATCCACTAAAATGGCCCTGCCAGCTAATGTATCCAGAATTTTCATTGACTCTGTCAAATTCATTTTCCAGATCCGACTGGCTTTTTCAGCCGTGAATGGTTTTATTGGGAGACGGGCAACCAAGGCCGCTTCACGTTCACTAAATAGAATTTTTAAGATGGAAAAAAGAAGGTCAGAAGCAGGTGCTCCCTGTGGAAATTTATTTAATCTTTCGGATAATTGCGTATAAGATGATTTTACCGTTCGGTGCGCCATAGAATCAATTTACATTCTAAATATCGCAAATTTTTTACTAAAATTGATATCAAAACTGGCTTTTTTGACTGTAAAATCAGCATTTAGCAAGGAAATGGCAAAAAAAGATACTTGCCGCGGAATCCCTTAAAATTATGATTCCATGGGCAAGTATCTTTTTTCACCTTGAACGATTTTCTACTTCAACACAAAGGGTTTTTTCTTTACATCTGCTGCATTTCGGCCAATCATTAATTCAAATTGCCCTGGCTCTGCCAGAAATTTCAGATTCGCATCATAAAATTTCAAATCAGAGGCATCAATCGTAAAATATACTTTTTGGGATTCACCTGGTTTCAGTACGATTTTTTGAAACCCTTTCAGTTCCATTTTAGGTCGGCTAATGCTGCCAACTTTATCTTGTATATACATCTGAACAACTTCTGATCCATTCCGTTTTCCAGTATTCGTGACCAAAACAGAGGCAACAATATTCGTATAAGCTTCCATGGTATCTCTATCCATTTCAATATCACCATAAGAAAATTCGGTATAACTGAGTCCATATCCAAAAGGATAAAGTGGCTCATTGGGGATATCAAGATAAGAGGACCAAAACTTCGTACTTAATCTTGTATCTGGTCTTCCTGTATTCAACATACCGTGATACACCGGTATCTGCCCTACATGAACAGGAAAAGAAGTGGTCAGTCTTCCACCTGGGTTTACATCCCCAAACAGAACATCTGCTACTGCATTGGCCCCTTCCGTTCCCCCAAACCAAACATCCAGGATCGCATCCATATTTTGATCCTCCCAGACAAGCGTCATCGGTCGTCCGTTGTATAGAACAAGAACGATCGGCTTTCCGGTTTCTTTTAGTGCCTTCAAAAGTTTTTGCTGGCTCGGCTGCAATCCGATATGAGCCATGCTGGATGCTTCTCCGGACATATCCGCTGCTTCCCCTACTACGGCAACAACCACATCGGATCTATTGGCTATCTCAAGTGCTTCTGCAATTAATACATCAGGATCTCTTGGATCAATGACTATTTCAGGTCCAAACGCATTTACCCGATCGGCAAAAACAGGATCATCGCTGATATTAGCACCCAAGGCATACAAAATATCCGCTTTTTTGCCAACAGCAGCTTCAATGCCTTCTTTTAAAGTAACGGCAAGATTATGATCGCCTGACACACTCCAGGTGCCAAGCATATTTCTTCTGCTATCGGCGAGTGGGCCGATAAGTGCAATTTTCCCTTGTTTTTTCAAAGGGAGCAATTGTGAATCATTTTTTAATAAAACAAAAGATTCTCCTGCCACTTTTCTGGCAAATGCTCTGTTGCCGGGAGAAAGAATTTCTTTTTTTGCTCTTTCTTCATCAAAATAACGATAAGGATCATCAAACAAACCCAATTTTTCCTTTGCCTGTAAGATTCTTCTGCAGGCTACGTTAATACTTTCTTCCAGCACCAGGTCATTCTCAACCGACGCTTTAAGCGTATTTACAAATCCTTCCCCGACCATATCCATATCAATTCCGGCATTCAATGATTTGGCTGAAACCGTAGCCAGATCCCCTACTCCGTGATCGATCATTTCATTTACAGCAGTGTAATCAGTTACCACAAAACCTTCAAATCCCCATCGATCTCTAAGTATGTCTTTGAACAACTTCTTATTTCCCGATGCAGGATCATATTCATAAACGTTGAAGGAAGTCATGACAGAGGCGACTCCTGCATCAACTGCTGCTTTATAAGGTGGTAAATATTCGTTGTGACTCTTTATGCTACTCATATCAGCGGTAGCATAATCCCGACCGCCTTCTGCTGCCCCATAATTTGCAAAATGCTTCACGCAGGCCAGCATGGTTGTCGGATCATTGAGCTGATCGCCCTGATACCCTCTGACCATCGCTTTCGCGATCTGACCGCCCAGATATGGGTCCTCACCAGCTCCTTCTGCAATTCGGCCCCATCGAGGATCCCTGGCTATATCAACCATAGGAGAAAATGTCCACATCAATCCATCAGCCGTTGCTTCCCGGGCTGCTTGTCTTGCCGTTTTTTGAATCAGATCCATGTCCCAGGTACAGGACAAGCCCAAAGGAATCGGAAAGATCGTCTGATGACCGTGGATCACATCCAGGCCGACCATCAAAGGAATCCCAAGTCTGCTTTCTTCAACGGCGATCTTTTGAGCTTGCCTAACTTTAGCAGCCCCTCTGATCCCAAAAATTCCACCAACTTTCCCTGCTTTTATTTTGGCTCCTACATCCTTACTTACAACCTGCCCCGTGACGGTTCCACCCGGCGTCAATAAATTGAGTTGCCCAATTTTTTCTTCAAGCGTCATTTGAGCAAATATTTTTTCCACATTATCCGAAAGTACCGGCCAGTTGATCGATACTTTATGATCTGGATCTCTTTGCTGTTTGAACATCCATTTCAGAAAATCGGGTTCTGCAAATGCATTATCCCAGCTATTATGATTCGCATTTTCATATAAACTGATCTTGGCTTTCCCGCCGGCCATTTGTATTGATTTAAGCATATCCACCGACAAATTCGGATTCACAATATCATCTTTCAGTCCGTGGAAAATCCACATTGGCACTTCCTTCAGTTTATCTGCTTTTACCGGGGAGGCGCCTCCGCAAATCGGCATGCTAGCCGCTATTTTATCAGACAATCGCCAGCTCAGCTCAAAGGTTCCCATTCCACCCATACTCAAACCGGCCACATATAATCTATTTTGGTCAATGAAGACTTTTTGCAGCATCTCATCGATCAATCCCATCAAAAGGCCAAGGCTTTTATTTGGGGTGTCATGGTCATGAAATATAAAATTCCTTGACAATCCTCCTTGATCAGGTCGGCTTATATCAGCCCAATAATCATTTTCAGGACATTGTGGAAACAGAACAATAGCAGGGTATTTTTCCAGGGAATCCCTGAATAATTTACTCCCGTGCATCAATTGCAATTCATTATCATTGCCCCTCTCGCCCATACCGTGTAAAAATACAAGCAGGGGATATTCCTTATCTGCCGTAAAATCGATCGGATACATGATCCTGTATAATAATTCAGAGCCATCTTGTTCATATTTTTCATATAAGTACTCACCGGTTTCAATTTGCTGTCCATTCAGCTGCAAACCAGAAGAAAACATAAATGTCAGCAATACAATTAACCAAAATTTTACTTTCATCTTACTTTAATTTTATTTGTACAATTACCGGAAAATGATCTGATAATTGCAAACCATTTTTAGTCTTTGGCCTATCGATCAGGTAGTCGACAAGCGCTGCTTTTTTATTAAATAATATATAATCTATTCTTTTATCAGGTTCTGCCAGCATCTTAAAACCATTAAATGTACTAACCGATCCTGCATTTTTGAGAGGAGTAAAACTATCGGTTAAATGACTTGTCAGATCTTTATACAGGGGGGATGAAGGGTCAAAATTAAAATCCCCCATCAACACAACAGGCAAGTCCGCTGAAATATTTTCAACAAAATGATTGATCAGTTTCAGGCTCTCCTTTCTGGCTGTTTGCCCCTGATGATCAAAATGTGTATTCATGACCAGAAACTGATTTTGGGAAACATCCTCAAAAATACCATAGGTACAAACCCGAATACAGGCTGCATCCCATCCCAATCCAGGTTTTTCAGGGGTTGGAGACAACCAAAAAGTTTCGGTTTTTACTAATTTCCAATCTGCCGAACGATAATATATGGCGGAAAATTCACCTGCCTCAATGCCGTCATCTCTTCCAACACCAATAAAATCATAGTTTGGAAGGTTTTGATTCAGATAATTGACCTGGCCGACCATTCCTTCCTGAATCCCCATAAAATCAGGTGCTATTTCTTCTATATAACCGATCATATCAACTTTCCGATGATGCCAGTTATTTTCAGCATCCCCCGCATGATCAAGTCTAATATTATAACTCATAAATTTCACCCCCTGACCCATAGTCTGTGATTGCAAACTGTTAAAAACAAAAAAACATTGGATCAATATTATTATAGCTCTCATTTTTTCAATTTTGATTCTTCAAAGTCAAATCCAAGATCCTTTAATCCGTTTTGAACCTCTGGTGCGGACATGAAAAGATCCCATAACAATCCCGATCTGTAATTTTCTATCATCACGGGGATGGGTAACTGATCAATAGCCAGATACCAGGGTTCAAACCAATTGGACTGCTTGCTAAAAGCATCGTATGGCCCATATTCACCTACATATTGACTCTGGGTTTGCTTATATAAAAATTGAAGGAAACGCAGACTTTCTTCCGGGGTATATGGAAATGAGGACAGCGCGGCTGTCGGTGAAATAACGCCGAGATCCTCCTGAGGGTTATGACCTGCGTAACCCACTATGCTATAACTGGAAGTAAAGCCCCAGCAATCTTCGCCATAACCTGCATAGTCATTTGGATTTTGAAGGCAATGCAAATAATGGATCTTTACCATGTTCTGATTTGCTTTCCAAAAATCTGCCCTTTCATTTTTCAGATTCAATGGGTTGAGCCCCAAATGAGAATAATGAGCCCAGAAAAGCGGCCCAACAGCCATATTATTTGTTTCAAAATGGTCTAAGACCAATGGAATCCCCAAATATTCACGATTGGTATATACTTTTCCATCCATCATATAGCCTTTATGAAAAACGGCTGGTTCAACTCCATTTTGTTCAGATGACGCAGCTAAAACATACACGATAAGACATTCATTGTGACCCCGGATATCAAAGTTCATTTTAAAACCATGGTTTTGGGACCAATGCCAATACAGTACATTTTCCCCTTTGGTATACCAGTCCCATTCTATATCTTTCCAGAGCTGATCCATTTTTAGGGCAAGTTGCTTTTCTCTTTTATTTCCATTTTGAAAATATTGCCTTGCAGTAATGAGCGCTTGTGCTAAAAAGGCTGTTTCAACAATATCTCCCCCGTCATCAAATCTGCTGAACGGATAGGTTTTCCCTGAGGGATTATACCAATGAGACCAAACACCATGATACCTGTCCGCAGCTTCCAGCCAGCCAATTAGTTTTTCGAAACGACGGATGACTTGTTTTTTACTAACAAAGCCACGTTCCGCTGCAACAATAGTTGCCATGATACCAAAACCTGTTCCCCCAATCGTGACAATATCCTTTTTCTGATGCGGGTAATTGCCATCTGCATGAAACCGCTCCCTTGCTGCTCCGGAAATTGGTTCACCTGCCTCCCAGAAATAATTAAAAGTTTCCTGCTGGACCCGGTCCAATAGGGCTTTATCCTCTGATGAAACGTGTGGAATATTATCCCTTAAGCTGGTTCTGCTCGTTGGATTACAGGCTACAAACAGAATTACTATGGCAAAACTGAAAACACTATATTTCATTCCTTTCATATCAATAAGTAAATCCTAATTTTTCAAGTCCTTCCTGAATTTCAGGAGAAGACATAAACAAATCCCATAAAAGACCACTTCTATGATTTTCGATCATACAAATGATCGGGCCCTGATCAATGGCCAGGTAAGAATCAGCAACCCAGTTCACAGTTGGGTTGAATGCATCATAGAAGCCATGGTCTCCCCATAACTTGTCGCCCATCTGATAGTACAAAAATCGGATCACTTTCATACTCTCTTCCGGCGTATAAGGGATGGATGAAATAGCTGCTGTGGGTGTAATAACACCTTTATCATTTGAAGGACTGTGTGCTGAATAGCCTTCATGATTATCACTGGCGGTTAATCCCCAGCAATCTTCAGAATAGCCAATAAAATTCTTTGGATTATCAATACAATAAGCCCGGTTGATCAATGTATGATTCCTGTTTTGTTGCCAGTAATCAGCATATTGATCAACAAGATTTCTCGGATCAAGACCAAGGTAGGAGTAATGTGTAAAAAACAAGGGACCTCCTCGACCATAACCGATTGGAAGTTCATAACCATAATAGGTCGAACCGTTTTTAATATTTCCATTTTGTGCGTAACCGTTGTCATAGGTCAATTTATTAATATCATGAGTGGGCGATGATGCTGCCAGTACATAAATGATCTGAGTTTCATTATGCCCCCTGATCTGTAAATTCATATCCCAGTTATATTGCGGACTCCAATGCCAGTAAAGAACATTCTGTCCGCCTTTGGTATACCAGTCCCACTCAACGGATTCCCAAAGCTGATTGATCCTGAAAATCAAATTCGATTCTGAAATATTATCTGCATCCAGATATTGCCGAACGGTTAGCAGACCTTGTATCAAAAAGGCAGTTTCGACCAGATCTCCACCATTGTCTTTAGTACTAAAGGGGATGGCTTTCCCTGTATTGCCATTCATCCAATGTGACCAGGCTCCATGAAACCTGTCCGCATTTTCCAAAAACGTTATGATTTTATCCCATCTGGCAATCGCTTCATCTCTGGTAATGAATCCACGTTCTACCCCTACGATCATACTCATCAAACCAAAGCCGGATCCACCTGAAGTGACGGTATTCCCACTTGAGTTTCTTTCTTTTGCCATGCCACTGGCCGGGTGACCACCTTCCCAAAAGTATTTGAATGTTTGTGACTGGATCAGGGTTAACAATTCCTCATCTGAAATGGCAGGGAAATCTGGAGTTGAATCCAAAGCTGTAAAAAACTTATATAATGTATGATCAAATGGCCTGTCCAGTTTCTGCCCTATCTCAGGAGGAAAGATCAGACTGTATTTTGAAAAATCCTTTAAAGGTGTCTTTGGCTTAATGCTGTAGCTATTTAAAACCGTTCGGGAGATCTGAAGGTCCTGACTATTCGGACCAATCAGAAAAACTTCTTCCTGAAGTATTTGTACGGGTACGTCATGACTCATTTCTACGATGAATTCCGGTTCAAGTGAGACATATTTATTTGTAAAATTCTTAATGAGATCCACACCGTCTGCTTGTATGGATACAATAGAAAGCTCAGTTTGAGCGACAGCGAATTCAAAACTAATTCCTTCGAAGCTTTCTCCAAGCGCACCACTGAGTTCATTGGTTATTTCAAATAGATAATCCTGTCCTTCTTTCAGCGGTTCTGCCGTTTTTAAAATTATTAATTTGTCATTATCTGCTAAACTGGTTTCAAAATCAATATTCACCTGATTATCCATTTGGATAAGTTTAAATGCATCCTTTTTTTGAGGATTTAATGCTACAGCAAAACTCAAAACCAGGTCTTCATTCGCTTGCACTATTTTCTTTTCTGACAAACTCAGGTTAACCAGGCCAATTTTCACGGAAACTAACTGAAGTTTATCCGTATTGATGGGTTCATCATTTTTATTACAATTCAATAATAAAAATGATGTAACGATCATTAATAAGGCCCAGACTGAATATTTAAATTTCAATTTTAATTATTTTATTGAATAAATTTTGGTGCACAAGGCGATTTAAACTTGTAACAATAGATATATTAAGCTGTAAAAACCATCTTTCACAATACAGAAATTGCATCGCAAAAGATGGTCTTAGCAAAATAACAATTTGCAATATGACTATAATTCCCTCTTTTAATTCTTTTCAGCGTCGTATAATGCCTTGGCATCATCGATTGAAAATGGTGCATTAAATACTCTGAAATCATCGAGATCGCCCTTGAAATGATTTGAAGTCGGGAATTGATAACCGCCCCATGGTTCAGTTTCCCACATTTGACTGTCTATAGATTTAATAAATCCGATGGCTAAAATATTTTCAACATCAGGCTCACTACCCTGATATCCAATTCCTGTAATCGTACTTTTTGCATCTGCTTCCGGCCAAAGATTAAAATCCTGACTCTTCATAATTTCTCCATTAATGAACATCATGCCTCTTTTCGATTCAGCATCATAAGTACAAACAATATGAGCCCACTTATCCTTCAACAATCCTTGAACACCACCCGAACCGGTCAGATTAGCTACGTAATCCCAACCTTGCCAACCGCCATTGTCCTTATCCTCTCCATTCCCGTTGAACCAGAGATCCTCGCTTGTTGGTGTACCTGCTTCAGTCACATAACTCAATGCTAATTTACATGCAGAATAATCTGCAGGAATCTCAAACTGAAAACCAAAGAAAGCGCCCAAACCAAATACAAAATGTCCGGAAGGGTCTCCATTTTCATTAAGATGATAGATAGAATTTGTCTTTATCCAAAATGAAATTGTGATGTCATTTGCATCCATCATCCGGTCACCATCCAATACTTCAATAATACTTTTATCACCATCAAAAGTTGCCGTACTGTTGCCTTGTCCATATCGATCCGTTCCAAAATTAATGGCTACAACATTATCAGCAGGATAGTCTCCGGTCATGTCATCAGTTATCCCATCAAACGTCCAATAAGCAATTTGATTCTCAGCATGTGGCACAACGATCGGAGCTCTTCCTTCTGTCGTGAAGGTTCGGGTAGTACTCGTTAGAGTCCCCCCATCTTCAGCAAGAATATTTTGCAAACTTATCGTATGCTGAGTTCCTCTTTCCAATACATCTGCAGGCTTTATTTTGATGGTAGCGGATGAGGCGGTTGCAGTAATAACAACTTCCCCTGCTCCATTTGTTAATTTTACATTCGTATCATTCACTGTTGAGGCATCGACTGCGCGATCAAAAGTAATTGTGATCTCAGTGTTGACTGGTACATCTTCTGCAGATGTAACACCATTCAAATCAGAATTAACAGTACTTCCATCCTGTAAACTGGTTCCTTCACCAAGGATGCTAACGATAGATAATGCGTCCGGATCTTTTGCACAGGACATAATGAACAAAAAGCCAAGTAAGGTTAAACTCAATAATTTGTAATTTTTCATAATATAGTGTTTTGATTTTTTTTTAATTTATCCATTCAATTAATAGCCGGGATTCTGGGAAATTCTACCTTGAGAAATATCTACTTCAGATTGGGGAATTGGAAATAATTCATTTTTCCCTTTTATATAGCCCAGTGGTCCTAAAATCTCTTCAGCTTTATTCGTTCGTACCAGGTCCCAAAATCTCAAACCTTCGAGTGCAAACTCATATTTTCTTTCCTGAATGATGAGGTCTCTTAAAGCAACTTTATCTGTTGTTGTAATATCCGGAAGTACGGTTGCATTATTTCCTCTTGCTCTTTCCCTGACCTGATTCAGATAAATCAGCGCCTGATCAGATTTTCCATTTTCATTCAATGCTTCTGAATGCATCAAAAGTACATCAGAAAATCGTATTAATCGTCGGTTATACCCCTGCGAACTTTTAGCGTCTGTACCAGGATACCATACTTTTTGGTTATAACATTCGATTTCAATGATTTTTCCATTTTCAAAAATAGTATCTAGCGAAGCACTTTCTCCTTTTATTTCAATCCCGTCAATCGTTTCATTAAGGAAAATCACGGTTGGATCCACTCTTGGATCATTTGCATCCTCCATCTCTTTGATCAGGTCTGTATAACTTGGTCTGCAAAAGCCCCAGCCCCGGTTTGGTGTGCCACGTACACCCTGTGTATTGGCATATTGATTCCCACCATCCTCAAAATACTCAGCGGTGGCAGAAACCTCAAAAACAGATTCTATTCCGTGCTCTGAAACAGAAGGAAATACCATCCCATAGTCTTGTTCCAAATCATATTGATTTGAATTGATAATATCCTTGGTTAGTGTCTCAACTGCAGCAAAATCTCCATAAAAAAGCTTCAATCTTGCCAGCAAAGCTGCCGCAGCATGTTTTGTTGCCCGACCTAATTCACTCGGTTCGTAATCAGATTTTGCCGGTAAAATGTTCATCGCATATTCCAGATCAGCATATACGATCTCTGTTAAAATTTCATGAACTGGTGATCTGCCCAGATCCAGTGGAGGATTGATTTCGGTTACTTTGGGAACATCCCCAAATGCCCGAAGAAGTATACTATAATAATATGCCCTCAAAAATCTTGCTTCACCAATATATCGATCCCGAAGTCCCGCTTCCATTTCGATATTAGGAACCTCATTAACGACCAGGTTTGCCCTTTTAACGGATTGATATAATGTTTTATACCATCTCTCCACACTACCTTCTGTAGCTGTATGTTCAAATTTATCATAAACACTAATGGCTGTTCCATCTCCAGGATTACTTCCTTTTAATGCATCGTCAGCCATCATATCCAGCAGTGGAAAACCACCACAATTAATCTGCCAATCCCTTAAACTATTGTACACCGCATTGGTTGCCAATAAAGCATCATCTGCCGTATTCGGAAATGATCCTACTGTTAAAGCTCCTCTTGGTGCCTGCTCCAAAAAATCACCACTGCATGCAGATATGGATATGAATAGAATTAATATTAAAAAACTATATAATTTTTGCATTTTTTCTCTAATTTTCATCATTAAAAATCAAGGTTCATACCAATCGTAATCATTCGCGTGATGGGATAAACCCCTCTGTCGATGACGCCATCAATCGCACTCCCGGCACCTATTTCGGGTGAATACCCCGAGTAACTGGTTGCTGTAAATAAATTCGTCGCTTTTAGGTAAAAATTAACATTGTTGATGCCAATCTTCTTCGATAATTCATTTCCGAGTTGATAATTTAAAGTCAATGTTCTCAACCGGAAAAATGATCCATCCTCCACAAAATAAGAGGAAGGAAGGAAATTGATTCCACCTTCACTTGGCTTTGGATGTTCATTTGTAGAACCTTCTCCTGTCCAATGCTCATTAAATTTAGATTCATAATTGAGGGTTGTAAACCGGATCGCTTGTTTACCATTATAGATCTCGTTCCCCATCTGCCCCTGAAAATCGGCTGAAAGCTTCCAGGATCCATAACCAAGTTCCAGATTGAATCCATAGATCAAATCCGGAATTGAACTTCCGATTATGGTTCGGTCATTTGAATTAATGACACCATCACCATTCACATCCCTGAATCTCAGATCACCCGGTTTCTGGCCAAATAAGGAAGCATTTTCTGCAAGCTCTTCTGCATTCTGAAATACACCTATTACATCATAGCCATAAAAGAACCCTACCGGATAACCAACTGCTGTACGGCTGACCTGCTGACCATTGCCCAAATCTCCACCAATTAAAAGTGAATCGGCACCGAATCCTTGCCCGATATCAGTTACTTCGTTGCTTATGGTTGTTCCCAGTAAACCAAATTGGTATGAAATCGGTCCTGCCTTATCCCTGTAGGATATGTTCCATTCAAATCCGCTGTTGCGAATGTCTGCTGCATTAAAAAATATGCTTTGATAAGCCCCTACTCCAGTATAACCGATCGGTTCAAGTGGCACCAGGATATCGCTTGTGTTTTTTCTGTAATAATCCAGTTCACCTATCAGTTTATCATCCCATAATCCAATATTTAATCCCGCATTAAACTGCGTGGTGGACTCCCATTTCAAATCCGGATTGCCCCCTCCTGAAAAAGTTGCACCGGCTCCAAGATCCTCGTTTTCTCCAAAAACGCCATCTATTCCACCTACGATTAGTGCATATTGAGCCGTACCGGGAATTTTCTCATTTCCAATGGCACCATAACTCAATCTCAGCTTCAGGTTATTGATCATGATGTCTTTTGGAAAGAAATCTTCATTCGAGATATTCCAACCTGTGGCAAAACTGTAGAAGTTACCGTATTTATTATTTGGTCCGAAATTAGACGAACCATCTCTTCTCGCTGAAACGGTTAACAAATATCTGCTATCATAAGAATATTGTACCCTTCCCAAATAGGAAAGTAAGGTTTGTCTATTCAAATTATTACTGACTTTTTCAAAATCATTTTGTCCTGCATTGAGATACCAGAACAAAGGATCCTCCCGTATCAATCCCTCAGTAGACCCCTGGAGGTATTCATTTTGAAGATCCTGCATGGTGTATCCACCAACTGCATTCACATTATGTTTTCCAAAAAGATGGGCATAACTAAGTGTATTTTCAAAAATAAGGTTGGTATTGTTCGATGTACCATATGAAAGATCATTGATCTCATTTTGCTGAAGGGGTCCGACAAAATATTTGGGAATAAAAGATCTGGATTTTCCTTCGGATACATCAAATTGCAAACTTGTCCTGAAGGTGAAATCTTTTAAAAAGTGAATATTGGCATATAGATTACCCAAACCCCGCATCAGATTCGACCGGCTGTTGGTATAGGCAATTCCTGCCAGAGGATTTCCACCATTAACCTCAGCATAGCTTTCCCCGTCTGCCAGAAAAGGCTCATTGATCGGCCAGGCCCATAAGGCCGTATTTATCACCCCGGGTGCATTCTCCTTGTCACTCAACAAAATGGACATATCCAACCCAATATCAAGAAATTCTGATAAAATATAGGCTGAATTCAATTTGGCAGTCAGTCTGTCCAATCCGGATTTTGGCAAGATCCCTTCTTGTCCGAAATATCCCAATCCAAAATAGAAATTATTTTTATCCGAGCCACCGCTAACGGAAAAGTTCGCACTGGTAATCGGTGTGTTTTCCTGAAATATTTCACTCTGCCAATCAACATTCGGCAGGGCATCCAGATTATTGTAAGTACCAGGATAAATGGCATTGATATACGTTCCAAATTCACGGCCATTCATAACACCAACCCGGTTGGCAACTGACTCAACTCCTTGTTGAACGCTAAAATTGATCCTGTTTTCTCCCGATGTTCCTCTTCGGGTGGAAATAATTACAACACCTGCAGCTCCTCTCGAACCATAAATGGCTGTTGCTGATGCATCTTTTAATACCTCAACGGATGCAATGTCATTGCTATTTAGAAGCGCTACCGCACTAATGTCAGTAATCACACCGTCAATAACTGCAATCGGATTATTATTGTTCAAGGTCGTTATTCCCCTTAAACGTACAATCGGATCAGCGCCGGGATCTCCACTTGTACTCAGGATCTGTAAACCAGCTACTTTACCTTGAAGGGATTGAATGGCATTAGTGCCGGGCACTTTAGTAATATCTTCTGATTTTATGGATGATACAGAACCGGTAAGGTCACTCTTTTTTGTAGTTCCATACCCCACCACAACGATCTCATCCAGAATGTTTTGTTGTATCAGCATTTTAATATTGATACTTTTTTGGTCGGTCAACACAAAATCCAAAGTCTGATAACCCACATAACTGATCTGTAAGACACCACCTGGAGATGCCAAAATTGAAAAACTGCCATCCAAATCAGTAATTGTTCCTGAATCTGTAGTTTTCAACATTACCGAAACTCCAATCAGGGGTTCCCCTGAGGATTCATCAATAATTAGACCCTGATAAGTCTGCTGAGAAAATAACCCACCTGATATAAATAAAATCAGTATGGTTTGAGCAATATATTTCTTGAACATAAAGTCACTTTAGTTTTACAAATAATTATTTAAAAGGAGACACAAGATACATATTATTTTTAATGAAATCCATAATAAAAAACAATCAAGCATGACCTGAAATATTAGAATCAATAATATTTGGTTTGATAAAACAAACTCTTTCACCTTATTAGATCAGAGCTTATCTATATAATAATAAGCTTCAATATAAAGTAGGCTCAAAACAATTACATATATAAATTATATATAATATATTACTTCATACTGAGATACAATTCATTTAATGTGTTTTGGTGATAAGAATCAATTAAAAGATCGCTTCCTTCAGTAAAAGATAATGATGTATATTAACCAAAAAATAATACCATATCTTTTATGTTTTTTTTCAATTTTCATCAATCAGTATAATAAATCGAGCATTCGTTTTTTATACACAATGCATAAATTTTGTGGAATTATTAAAAAATGATAAAATAAATTCAATAATATGCTGCCCTGATGTGTACTTTCAAAATTGAGATTACGCTTTCGCAGAACATTCTATTTGATGAAATATTTTAATGAATTTAAAAATAGGATTAACTTGATTAAAATCTAAATTACAAACTATGATCGTCGAGGTTTCATTGGTACTTGTTGGATTTATTTGTCTTATTTTTGGTGCAAACTGGATGGTTACCGGCGCCTCTGCATTAGCAAAAAAATTAAAAATTTCGGATTTGGCAATTGGCTTAACGATCGTAGCATTCGGAACCTCCGCACCTGAACTGGTCGTAAACAGTATTGCTTCTACACAAGGGTATTCGGATATCATTTTAGGCAACGTGATCGGAAGCAATAATTTCAATTTATTTCTAATTCTTGGCATTTCAGGCATGATCCTACCGATTACAGTCCAGTCCTCAACGGCTTGGAAAGAGATCCCTATCTCGCTCTTAATTGTATTTCTTCTATTGATACTGGGCAACGACTTTTTTACTCCTGAAACCAATATCATTTCCAGAATTGACGGATTCATTTTCCTTGGCTTTTTCATCTTTTTCATTTATTATGTTTTCAAACAAATGAAAAAGGAAGAAAACCAAGAGATCATTTCAGAAAAACAAGCATCAAATTTCAAGATTTGGTCCATGATTTTAGTTGGCCTGGCAGGCCTGATCATAGGTGGTCAATTGGTGGTGGAAAATAATATTCTGATCGCAACAAGGTTTGGCGTAAGCGAAAAGGTAATTGGATTGACCATAATTGCCGGTGGAACATCCTTGCCAGAATTGGTTACTTCCATCGTGGCAGCCTTTCGGAAGAATAGTGATATTGCGATCGGGAATGTGATCGGTTCGAATATTTTCAATATCCTATTTATCCTGTCCATTAGTTCATTTATTAATCCAATTCATTTTGATCCAAAATTTAATACGGATATCTGGATTTTAGCAGGTGGTACCATTTTTTTATTACTAGCCATGTTTACAGGAAAAAGAAAAAAACTCGATCGGTGGGAAGCAGGTATACTATTCTTTTTCTACCTTATTTACATCTCTTTTCTAGTTTGGAAAGAAATTCATTAAAAAAAATATTGTTCAATTCATTTTTGCATAGAACCAACCAGAAGGAAAAACATTCTCTTTTCTGAATTTTGATAATTTACAAAATCGGATTCCATTGGATTTGTATTCAATGGATTATTCTTCCATTTTGAAAATAAGAATTGCCCTAATTCAAAGTTAAAATTACTTAAATTCACCTTTAAAATATAAGCAATCTGGAAGCATTTTCAGATAAATTTCAGAAAATTTGATGATTCAATTAACTTTGAAAATTCTCATTAAAAACAAAAAAAAATAAATGACTGATCCCATCTTCCCTTGTATCTGGTTTGATAAAGGCGCAAAAGAAGCAGCTGATTTTTACTGTTCAGTTTTCAAGAATTCAAAAATAATTGAAGACAATCCCATGGTCGTCACTTTCGAATTGAATGGTAAAAAATTCATTGGTTTAAATGGAAATGCACAATTTGCTTTCAACGACTCCATATCCTTTGTTGTAAATTGTGACACACAGGAAGAGATCGATCATTACTGGGAGCAATTGACCAAGGACGGACAGGAAAATATGTGTGGATGGCTGAAAGACAAATATGGCGTTTCCTGGCAGATCGTTCCAACTCTTCTTATGGAATTATTGAATAACGCTGAAAAAACAGAAAAGATCATTGCAACTTTTATGAAAATGAAGAAATTGGATATCAGCAAGTTGCTGGAAGCCTAAAATCATTTTTCTTGATTCGATGCAGCTAACTCATCGACCAATTGGATTTTTATGGCAAAAACTTTAATTTGAGGTTCTGCCATTGCGGATAGCATACTTTAACAGAAAAGTTATCAAGAGGAACCTGATGGCCTTCTTCTTTATTAATTTTGTGTAGTGTGAACTGGTTTGTCTTTGTTGGTTTGGATTATTCAAATAAAGACTTGATCGACAAATACCTTTCTCCGGTATCGTATGCAAAAGTCAAAACTTTTTTTCCGTTAAGTTCTGCTTTTTTCTGGTCGATTGCTGCCAGTGACGCACCGGTGGAGATCCCTATAAACAATGCCTCTTCCCTGGCTGCTTTGCGCACAAAAGCGTAAGCCTGATCTTTGTTCACCAAAATCGTACCATCCAAAATACCCTTGTCAAGGTTGGCCGGAATAAATCCAGCTCCAATCCCCTGAATTCCGTGTGGCCCAGGTTGCCCGCCGCTAATCACAGGAGATTCTGCAGGTTCCACTGCCAGCACTTTTAGCTTCGGCCAGTGCTTTTTCAACACGCTGCCTACGCCACTGATATGCCCGCCAGTACCAACCCCAGTGATCAAATAATCCAGGCCTTCCGGAAAATCGGCTAAAATTTCCAATGCTGTTGTTGTGGTATGAATTTCAGGATTGGCCGGATTATCAAATTGCATAGGCATCCAGGCATTCAGCTCATTTTTCATTTCAATTGCTTTTTCAATTGCCCCTTTCATACCCAGTTCTTTTTTGGTCAAAATAATCTCTGCTCCATATGCCTGCATTTGCATTCTTCTTTCAATGGACATGGATTCAGGCATGACCAATATTATACGATAAGATTTTATGGCAGCGACAATGGCCAAACCGATTCCAGTATTTCCAGAGGTTGGCTCAACAATAACCGAGTCTTTTTTCAGCAGCCCTTTTTGCTCTGCATCTTGAATCATAGCCAAGGCGATCCGATCCTTAATACTACCCCCCGGATTTTGTTTTTCCAATTTTATATAAGCCTCAACATTCGTTGGGAAAAGTTTATTAATTTTAACAACCGGTGTGTTCCCTATTAATTCCAATACACTATTCTTCCTCATTTTCTTTCCTTTATTAAATTACAAAATTTATAGCTTGAGCTATATTTGGATTTTTATTTTTCATATGAATTTTAACCTGATTTATGACCGTAGAATAGGGTTCAATTGACTGAGTTAACCAAACATTGCCCCCGATTGTTGAATCATGACCAATAACAGTATCTCCACCAAGAATTGTGGTTCCGGCATAGATTACAGTATTATCTTCAATAGTTGGATGCCTTTTGGTACCGGCATTCATTTTTGAAACACTCAATGCCCCAATCGTTACCCCCTGATAAATTTTTACGTCATTGCCAATTTCTGCTGTTTCGCCAATCACAACACCCGTTCCATGATCTATAAAAAAAGAACGCCCTATTTTTGCACCGGGGTGAATATCAATCCCCGTTTTACTATGCGAAAATTCAGTTAACATACGGGGCAAAACAGGTATACCCAACAAGAATAATTCATGCGCGATCCTGTAAACCAAAATTGCATAAAATCCGGGGTAACAAATGATTACTTCCTCGACGGATTCTGAAGCAGGATCCCCCTCATAAATGGCTTTGGCATCCAGATTAAGCAAGGCATACAATTCAGGAATGCTTTTTTTAAAGTCTTCAAGGGTCTGATCAATACTGGTCAACCCTGTTTCATAAGATTTCAGAATCTGATTTAAGCTGAATAAGATTTGTTGCAAGCCCTGACCTTGATTTCTGTTACGGTTGTTTGATAAAACAGGAAAAAGGCATGATGTAATTTCACTTATAAAATTATGAACATCCTGAATTACCGGAACTTTAAACTGCTTTATTTCTGACTCTTCTTTATGATATTGAATAAAATTGTCTGATTTCATGTTTTTATTATTCTAGTGCGAACGCTTTTAAGTAAATATTTAGTTCAAATTAGTTTAAAAAAGAAAAGCCCTTTCGGTATCCGAAAGGGCTTTTCTACTATAAATCTAATGTTATCAAGAACTTACAGAATTACATAATACCCTTTCGTTGAGGAAATTCCAGCAACAACAGTAATTTTTCGTATTATGTAATTTTGTAAGCATAATCAAAAGTAAGTGTTATTTGTAATTTTCAAAATTTACTTTCAACTTTTTCAAATCTTTCAATGTTTAATGCCCGGATAATACTGAAAACAAGATTATAATGAAAACAACAATCAAATTTATCTTAATTACCGCCTTCCTTTTTGGAATAACGGCAGGTAGTTGGGCACAAAAATGTCTGACCCCAAAAATCAGGAATCAAAACACGATTGACAATCCCAACATACTAAAGGCAATTGAGAATATTCAAATTCAAACACAAAACTGGATTCAGAACAATACGTCCAGCTTGGAATCAAGGTCTGTCGTTACCCTTCCAGTAGTCGTCCATATTATCTGGCGATTAAGTGAGGAAAATATCACCAACGATCAGGTATATTCTCAAATGGAAGTTTTGAATGAGGACTTCAGAAAATTAAATTCCAATTTCTTTTCAGGGCCTGTACCTTTTCAATCGCTTGGAGCAGATATTGAAATTGAGTTTTGCCTGGCTTCAATTGATCCTTTTGGCAACCCATCCAATGGGATAACCAGAACTCAAACCTTCGATGATGATATGGGTATGTATGAATATTATGATGATGACCTGGGTGGAAAAGATCCGTGGGACATAAAGAAATACATTAACATATGGGTTTGTGACATTGGAGACGATGGCACCCTGGGATTTGCAACGCCACCGGGTACTGCCGACCCCGTAGAATCTGATGGAATAGTGATCGGACATCAGTATTTTGGTACAAATGGAACCGCATTTAATTCATACCCAAATGATCTCGGTAGAACAACTACACACGAAATGGGTCATTATTTCAACCTCGAGCACCTTTGGGGCGTTTGGGATGGCGGTTGCAGCGAAGATGATTTTGTTTCTGACACACCAAATCAATATGAATCTACAGAAGCCTGTCCGGACTTCCCTTATCACGATGATTGTACATTTTCGGGCAATGGCATTATGTTCAATAATTATATGGATTATACAGATGATGATTGCATGACTATGTTCACGCATGGACAGAAGATGAGAATGTTAGCTGCTTTAAACGGACCAAGATCCGGCCTGCTTTCAGGCAACAAATGCAACACCACCTCATCAAGCAAATTATTGAATCAGGATATTTTTAAAGTATATCCAAATCCAGTTGCCGAAACTTTGAACATTGAATTTTCAGGTATAAATGATAATGAAATCCAAATCTTGGAAATACTGAATATTCTTGGAGAAAAAATGATGCAGATTTCATTCAATAAAACGATCAGTCTTAGCACCTCTGAATTGCCAAATGGATATTATTTTATAAGGCCTGTTAACAATAAAGAAAACATACAGGGTTTGATCATCTCAAAATAACAACAAAATGAAATACATATATTTATATATTATATTTTTATTTATTTCAACAATATTCTTTTCTTGCTTCGTTAAAAAGAAGCGATCACCCGACCCTATAAAGCAAGCAATCATCACGTTGAAAGCAAAATCCTGTTATGGAAAATGTAAAACCTATAATTTTACGGCCTATGAGGATCTGAGTCTGAGTTATGAGGGATTAAAACATGTTCACAAAATTGGAAATTATGCATCAAACGCTTTAGAAAATGATTTTCAAATTTTACAAGAATCAATTGACTCCCTTGATTTTTCAAATTTAGATTCAGAATATTTGACTGGAGCCAGAGACCTACAGGTATTTGAAATGACTTTCAAAGGCAAAATGATAAAATTTCAAAAAAGGAAAGCCCCAAATAACTTGCTTCAGGCTTTAGAATTAACAGAAATATTCATTGAAAATTCAAGTTGGATCAATGAATAATACATTTGAGCCATAAGCATTTTCCGGATTTAAAATATCATTCATTTTTTGCAGGCAATTTTCATTACTCATAAAAATGGCTAAAGAAATTATCGGCAATTTATTAATAAATAAAAACGAGTTAAATGAAAAATTCAATCAATTGGGTGAGATTCCCGTGACAGATTTTAGCAGGGCAAGGCATTTTTACGAAGAAGTTTTTCAAATTGATATGCATATTATGCAAATGGAAGAAAATGCAAAAAAATGGGGTTTTTTCCCATTTGATCCATAGTCAGGTGGAATGGGTGGCTCCATCGTTACAGGAGAAGGATATAACCCATCGATAAATGGCATTTTGATATATTTGAATGGGGGAAATGATCTGTCTGATCCACTGAAGCGAATAGAAAAAGCTGGTCGTAGAGTATTGTCTAAAAAAAATCCAATGGTCAAAATGGGTTTATGGCTATTATTACGGATACTGAAAGAAACCGGCTGGCTTTGCATTCACCAAATTAATAAGCAGGTGCTTTCACTTCAAATTGAATTCGATTGAATAAATTTAAATAGGATTAATTTAAGGTAATTACGACGAATCAACGATTGAATTATAGGTCTTTATTTAATTCAGTATTCTATATTTAACATTAGAAAATGATATATTATTAATGATAATCAGATCATAATGAATTTATTTGATGAGAAAAATATAAAATTAGAAGTTCTAAAAAAACGGGCGTACAATCTTAGGTGGGCCACCACTCCTGAAGGGGTTATTCCCTTGACTGCAGCTGATCCAGATTTTCCAAGCGCACCAGAAATTGCAGAGGCAATTTCAAAATATGCAAAAGACCGGTATTTTTCATATGGGCCAGCAGAAGGTTTGCCGGATTTCAAAGAAAGTTTGGCCCGTTCCTATACAACAAAACACAATGTTCCTTTGAATCCAGCATTTATTTTACCAGTTGATAGTGCTGCTTTTGGTATTCATCTCATTTGTAAGTCTTTCCTTCAACCTGGAGATGAAGCCATCATTTTTGACCCCGTGGATTTTCTTTTCAGATACTCCATTGAATCCGTTAAAGGGATAGCTATTCCCTTCGGTATTGCACCCGGCACAACAAAGGAGGATTTTTCAGGAATGGAAAAATTGATTACAAAGCGAACAAAATTAATTTGTCTTTGCAACCCACTGAATCCAACAGGAAAAGCTTTCACTAAGGCAGAATTAGAAGATTTGACAAGAATTGCAATTAAACATAATTTACTCATACTTTCAGATGAAATATGGAGTGACATAGTATTTTCACCTGCCACTTTTACAAGTATAGCTTCATTAAATGATGAAGCGAGACTACGAACGATCATCGTTACAGGATTCAGCAAATCTTATGCGCTAGCCGGTTTAAGGATTGGCGCTGTTATGGCTCATAATTCCAAACATTTTCAAAGATTATTAGAAGTTTCCATGCACAATTCTACTGTGCATGGGGCCAATGTTTTGTCCCAGGTAGCTGCAACTGCAGCAATTAATGAATGTGATTACTGGTTGAAAGAATTTGTTTTGCATACACATAAAATGAGAGATTTAATTGTAGCTGAACTCAATTCGATCCCTGATTTTCGCTGCATAGCACCGGATGCCTGCTATGTCGCATTTGCTGATATCACAAATACGAAAAAGTCCAGTCAGGAAATATACGAACATTTATATACAGAGGCAAAAGTTGCTGTTGTCCCTGGTCTGAAAAAATGGTTCGGGAATGGGGCCGAAGGTTATATAAGACTATGTTTTTCAACTTCAGAAGTAATCCTTTCAGAAGCAATGGGAAGAATAAAAAAAGTGATGAAATGAAAGCAGTTATCATTGGAAGTGGAATAGCAGGACTTATGACAGCCAATCTTTTACACAGAAAAAATTGGGAAATATCAATATTCGACAAAAGAAAAATTCTTGAAACGATGGGTCTGGGCTTCTTGATTCGTTCTGAGAGTATTGAATTAATTAACAATATGCGAGAAGAAGGTGCTGAAAAACTGCCTTCAACTTCAATCCGTCAATATAATTTATTCAATGAAGAAGAACAACAATTAAAATCCGTGCCTTTAGAGGATTGGAATTCGATAAAAAGAGAGGACATCATAAAATTATTACATCGTGGTCTTCCTTTAGAAAACATAACGGAAGGGGTTAGTTTTTCCCATTTCATTACAGAAAGTGGAAAAGCCATCGCTGCTGTTTTTGAGGATGGCACTGTAGAATACGGTGATCTTTTTATCGGGGCTGACGGATCAAACTCAGCTGTTCGTTCTCAGATTTTAAAACCAGTGCCATTTTTGGATAATGAAGTAATGGAGGTTGTTTGTGTTGTAAGAAATGAAGGACTTCAGATTTCTAAAGATGTTTTCACTAAATTCAAAATGAAAGATATCGGACTATCTTTTGGTTATGTCCCACTGACTGAAGGTGAATTTATATGGTTCATGCAATATGATCAACACTATTTCAAAAGAGAATTCAGTAAAACAAAAGGTGATTTTAAAGGATTTTGTGCCAAAATTGCAGAGCATTTTCCACAGAAGGTACGAAACATTATTGATCAGAGTGATTTCTCAAATGCATATTTGTGGAAAACAAAAGATTTCAATTTATTGCCCTATTTTGGCAAACATAATATAGTTTTAGTAGGAGATGCCGCGCATCTTACTCTTCCCTTTACAAGTTCTGGTGTAAATTTTGCAATTACGGATGCACTTTTGCTGGTCGATTTACTTGAAAAACACAATGATTTTAAATTATTGAACAAGGATTATTACGAACAGAGAGCAGAGGAGGTTGCAAAAACCATAGAATTAGGTCGCATATTAAAAAATCAATTTTTAAATAATGATTACCAAAAAAATGAAGACTTAATTTTACCCTTGATGAGCAAATAATTAAAATAATATAATTTCTAATTCGCTTTTCATGAAACATATTTCTACTATTCTGGCTTTAATTTTCCTATCCATTTTATCCTGCAAAGTGCCAACTTTATTGATTTCTGAAAATCTGAAAGAAAATACTACTGTCCTAGATGTAAATGGAAGGCAAGGATGGCAATTTAATCAGGTTATTAGTTTTGGTGATTATGTAACTTCTAAAATTAAAAAAGGTTGGACACGATCTACTGATTTTACATTTATTGCCCGTTTCAAAAATGCAAACAAAAAACTGAGTTTTGCACAATTTGGACCAAACGGGAGTGCTGAAGTATTTTGTGTAAGCAAATTTAAATCCTCCGAACTGGACCTATTAGATGGATTCCTTTCTGTGCCTCTGGATTATGAAAATTATTTTGCAGGCTCCATCCTAATGGATGATAATGCAGAAGGAGAATGGGATTTTATCATTTATAATCCGGAAGGTGATATTACGGAAGAATTAAAGTGTGGTAAAATTGAGGACCAAAAGGGAAATACAATACTGATCAATGGGATAAGAAAATTGGAAAATCAATCCACTTTGTTTGCTTTTGAAAATTATGGATTCGAATTTCTGTACCAAGGAGAAGTAATAGGAGCAGTTTCAACCCTGAACAATGGTAAAGTCTGGATAAAAAACAGCATCGATTATAATTTTCAACTCGTGATCGCATCCGTTTCAACTTCATTACTGGTCAGGGAAAACCTGAAAGATAGCTTTTAAGATTGATCATTTTTTTTTTCAAACAGACAAAGTCAATTCTACAATATTCCCCGGTTTTCATAGGTTGTATTGTCTATCGTCTCTCACTTTTGCAGCACTTTTTCATTCAGATTTGCCTTTAGATAAAGTAGTCATGGATTTCCTGTTTTCACTTTAGAGCAATAAAATAGCTAATTCTGTTGAGGATTTTCAATAATTAATATACAAAATTTTAAATATAAATTGCAGACGACAAATCAGGCTATCTGAGCGTCAAATCTATGAGGCAGCTTCATTTTTCTTTTTATTATTGCAGCATTAAAAACCGGAATATTCTCTTGATGGAACTGAAACCCGGAAAAAATTATTTTGAATGGAAATTGGAATTGATAGTTTTGCGGCTGCTCCTGAAGGTTTTGAAAATGACATTAGACAAGACAATGCCAGGGCACTTGCAGAATTATTAGATAGGATTGAGCAGGCAGACAAGGCAGGTGTAGACATCTTTGGAATCGGAGAACATTACAGAAAGGAGTTTTTGGATTCAGCCCCGTCCATAATTTTAGCTGCGGCCGCTGCCCGAACCAGCAGAATCAGGCTCACAAGTGCCGTAACTGTTTTAAGTTCAGCGGATCCCGTCAGGACTTTCCAGAATTTTTCCACCATAGATCTTATATCTAATGGACGGGCAGAAATGGTCGTCGGGCGAGGTTCATTTATTGAATCTTTTCGCCTTTTTGGATTCAACCTGCAGGATTATGATACTTTGTTTTTGGAAAAACTCAATCTTCTTCTTAAAATCAGAGACAACGAGATCGTTAACTGGTCTGGGGAATTCAGATCTGAATTGGTAAATCAAGCGATTTACCCCAGACCCTTACAAAGACCACTTCCGATTTGGCTCGGTGTGGGCGGCACCCCGGCCTCCTTTATCCGGGCCGGAACATTGGGCCTGCCGCTAATGATTGCTGTCATAGGAGGTGAAACACACCGGTTTAGAAGATTGGTGGACCTCTACAAAAAAGCCGGAGAAAAAGCGGGACATGAGCCAGAAAAACTAAAGGTAGGCTTGCATTCCCTCGGTTATGTCGCAGAAGACAGCAAAGAAGCGATTGAAAGATATTATCCCGGTTATGCAAAAACATTTACCCGGATTGGAAAGGAGCGAGGTTGGCCTACTGTCACCCGCAATCGATTCGATGCCCAAACAGGTAAATTAGGGGCCCTGGTAATAGGAAACCCAGAGGAAGTTGCTGAAAAGATTTTACGACACAGCAAAGCATTGGGGGGAATTTCCAGATTTTCTTTCCAAATGGATAATGCTGGTTTGTCACACACTCAATTAATGAAAAGCATTGAATTGATAGGAAAAAATGTTTCTCCCCTGGTGAACGCTTGAATACTGAAACTCAAAAACTACATACCTTTATTTCAATGGACCTAATGTAACTTCAACATTGTTATACATTTCATTAAAAGTTAATTGTACATATTTTATTTTTTAATATATTAAATAAGTTTGATTTTCAATTGGAAGGACGCCCCACTCTATTATGTAATTTTGCGTTTTCCCTATCCTTCTGTTCAAAGGGTAAATGCTTGTTTTAATAAAATATCAGGGTCACAATTTTCATTAGTCGATGAATTGGTTTAACGAATTAGGGCCGTTTTGCTAAAATATTTTTTTGGCTAATTTTATTTTGTTTTCAAATTATCTTAAATTGATACGTTTTTCGTTACATGACTATAATTGAATTGATCCGCCGTACAAATCAGATATTAATGGAGAATTAGTTTCAAACAATCTAGTAAAAAATGAATCAGCTAATCTTTTTTCTGCTCATTTTAGTCCATTCCATATTTCATGTTATTCGGTTCGTTAAAGAATTTCAAATTGGGATTCCTTTACAAACCAAAAAAAGTAAATACAAACCAGCCGCAATTTTATGGTTATCCACCGCCATTTTATTTCTATTGACCGAGATACTCTATCTAATGGGGATCGATGCCTGGTTCATAATTGGTAGTCTTGCTCTCGTTACATCTCAAACCATGATCATTATTTACTGGCACGAGATGAAATGGGGCACATTGCCAAATCTTTTGATTGCAGTAATCATGGTTTTTACTTATAGTAATATCAAGTTTGAAGAAAATTATAAGCTAGATATTGTCGAACACATAAAAGATAACAATTTCCAATCATCTGATATACTAAGAGAAAAAGATCTGGCAGGTCTACCCAGATCCGTTCAAAAATATTTGCGTTATGCCAAGGTTCTAAACAAACCCAAAATCAAAAACTTTCGAGTTCGTTTTGCAGGTAAGATGAGAAGCAGAAAAAATGATTTTTTCTCCTTCAGTTCCGAGCAATATAATATCATTGACAAACCTGCCCGTTTGTTTTTCATGAAAGGGAAAATGTATGGATTTACCTTTCCTGCTTACCACAGATACATAGGAAATACTGCGAAAATGGATATTCGATTTTATGGATTGATTCCTATATTAAGCATGTCAGGTCCGGTCATGGACAAAACTGAAACCGTAACTTTCTTTAATGACATGTGCGCGCTTGCCCCAGCTACCCTTATCGATAAACGCATCACTTGGGTAGAGATCAACGACACTCTAACACGAGCTATTTTTAAAAACGGGAATATTTCCATTTCCGCAGAACTGCATTTTAATGAAAATGGACAATTGATCAATTTTATTTCTAATGACAGGACAGAAATTAATTCAATGCATCAGGTTCCCTTTTCAACGCCATTCTCAGAATACAAAAAACAGAATGGATATAATCTAATGTCTTATGGAGAAGCGATCTGGCACTACCCCGAGGGAAATTTTATTTATGGAAAGTTCAATTTAAATGATGTACGGTATAATGTCAAAATAGATTCGGTCTTCATCGATCCGAATCAAAAAATGAAGTATCTAAAAAACCTTGATTTTTGATCATGCCTGATTAAGGCCTTACGGAAATAGTCATAATTTGATAAAAAAGAATTTCATTCATACTCATCACAAACAGGATTTGCCTATCATTCAATTTTTATGGGCAGATATAGCTTGTTGTTTATCCGGTTCGGCTTTTTTTTGTAATTTTAATCATTATTACAAGTTCAAATCTTAAACGCAATGAACCATCGAAATGCCAGGCTTTGTCTAATTACTTTTTTAGCCATTTTTATTTTGTTTTCTGCTAACAGCCAAACCAACGAATCCTCCTGGAATCAATTCAGGGGACCGGAACGGAATGGAATTGCAGCCGCTTTTGAATTGCCGGATTTGCTGACATCAGAGGGTCCGGAATTAGTCTGGAAAAAAGAATTGGGTGCCGGATTTGCTGAAATAAATATTGAATCAGACAGAATTTATACTTTATTCAGCGAAAAAACAGACAGTACTTCTGGTTTTGAATACATCGGGGCCTTCTATGCTGAAAATGGATTTCCAATATGGAAAACCAGTATTGATTCTTTGTTTTTTGACACATTTGGAGATGGCCCAAGGTCAACACCTGCGATCGGAAAAGAATTGATTTTTTGTCTGAGTAGTTATGGAAAACTTTCAGCACTTTCCAAATCTAACGGAAAAATGATCTGGCAGATCGATATTCCTAAAACATTTGGCAGCACACTCCCCCGTTGGGCATTTTCATCTTCTCCGGTCTTATTGGACGAAGTACTAATCCTTGAAGTAGGCGGAAAAAATGGAAGCGCCTTCGTTGGATTTAATCAACTTACGGGTGATATAATGTGGAAAAAAGGAGATGGCGAAGCATCTTATTGTTCTCCTGCTATTGGAAAAATAAATGGTGCGACTAATATTATTTTTGCAAATCAAACCAATCTGTTATCTTTTAATTCCAAAGGAGATACCTTATGGTCTCATGCAATGTCTGTTAATGGCCCAATGGCAATGCCTGTGTTTTTTGATGGTAACAAGATATTCATTTCAACGATCCGAAGTAAAGGGTTTTGCATCGTGGAGATAAAAGATAATAATGCGACTGAATTATTGACGGCACAATCCATGAAAAATGATTTCAGTTCCTCTGTATATTACGATGGTCATTTTTACGGATTTAACGTGGCAGCCTTACAATGCATTTCTGCCACAACGGGCGAAAAGAAATGGACAAAAAGAGGTTTTGGCAAAGGGAGCTTGATCCTTGTGGATGATAGTTTACTCATCCTTTCAGACAAGGGAAAATTGATCCAGGTCAAGGCTTCAGCTGAAAATTATATGGAACAGGGAGAGTTTCAGGCATTGGAAGGCAAGTCCTGGACAGCACCATCTTTTGCCAATGGCAAATTATTCCTCAGGAACCTAACTGAAATGGCTTGCTACAAATTGAAATAAAAATAAATTTGACCCTTAATATTTTTCATTATGAAACACAGAATTCCTGGCATAATTATATCTTCCATCCTGATATTATTTTCCATTGGGGCTTTCTCACAAAGCGTTGATGATATTATAAACAAACATATTGAAGCCCATGGTGGCCTTTCAAAATGGAATCAGGTAAAAGCCCTTAAAATAACAGGCAATTTCACCTCTTTTAGCATTGAAAATGAATATGTAGGCATTAAAACAAACGGCGGAGATTATTTTGCCAATTTTCATATTGGAGAGGAAGCGGTTACGGAATCATTTTTTGAAGGCGATGGATGGACCATAGATCCATGGCAAGAAATACCCTATGCAAGAGGCATCAATGGAGATGAAAAGGATGTATTTTCTCAAAAAGCAATGTTCTTTACGCCATTTTATCAGTATAAGGAAAAGGGGCACGTCGTAAATTATCTTGGTAAGGACACAATTGATGGCATCGAATTATTTGTATTGGAACTCACCCGTTCCAATCAGAAAAAGGAAAAATGGTATTTGGATACCCAGACATATCTTGAATATTATTGCACGTCAGAATGGGTTGATTTTGCTCAAAAGGCACCTTCCGAAAGCTTTTTTGACGACTTTCGTGAGGTCGATGGATTAATAATTCCATTTTTCGTTGAACGGACCTTTTGGCAAAGGGATCGAATCCTTCAAATTGAGAATGTTGAAATTAATCCGGAGTTCGACCCTTTAATTTTCAAAAAGCCTGCGAGAATCGAAATGGAAAAACTCGGTTTTTTAATTGGCAACTGGAATGTTCAGGCAGAGATCATCACCCGAAGAGGCAATTGGTACGATCTGGGTTCACACAAATCAAAAATTAATTTTGCAGAAACAAACTTATTGGAAGAAAACTTCAATTATGAAAACAGTTTCCCTATTTCAAAAATTCTGCATTTCAGCTTTAATCAAAAAAATAATAATTACAAACTCATTGTATACAATTCTCTTTCAACCGAAGTAGATATCTTTGAAGGAACTGATACATCAGGTAAATATATTTTTGAGAACGGCCAGTTTTCATCCATTGAAAAAAAAGATCAGCAGTTTTTAACCAGATACGTATATACTATAACAGATATGGACCATTTTGTTCTGGAGATTGAAATGTCTGGGGATGCCGGAACCACATGGAATCCGAATGAAAAATTTACCTATTCAAGATAAGCTGTAGATTAATAAATTCATTTAAGGCGGTAAAATATCCCAAATACAGGATTTTGCATTTGGGTTTTGCTCTATGCAAAAGGGTGAATAATTTATATACATTTAAGTGAACCAACTAAACATCGAAACAATTCGAACATTATCTATGTTTAATATCTTTTGTATGTAATACAAGGCTAAAAAGAACTTATTTTTTTTAATTATTTACTGAATTCAATATTTTATTCTGTTATTTCACTAAAACAAATTACTATTATGGAAAAGCGAGACAAAATTATTTACTGGATTTCTACAGGTCTGATTTCAGCGATGCTTTTAATGTCAGCGTCGATGTACTTTTTCAAATATGAAGAAACGAGTACTTCATTTGAGGGATTAGGGTATGGCTCTTTCATTGTCTACCCATTAGCAATTGCTAAAATATTGGGCCTCATTGCTATCTGGACCAGAAAATCAAGTATGCTAAAAGAATGGGCTTATGCAGGTTATTTTTTCGTTTTTACGCTTGCTTTTCTTGGTCATCTTAATGCCGGAGACGGACAATGGATGATGCCAATTATTGCAACTATATTATTGATAGTTTCCTATTGGTATGACAAAAAGGTTTTTGGGTCATAATATAATTATTTGAATGTTTGGATCCTGGCAATTGATTTTGTCAGGCTCTTTTTGTTTGAATAATTAATTAAAATAAGAAACCCGATATGCTGAACGGAAGATTAAAATTTGAATAACATGCCTTTTCAGGCAAAAAAAGGATAATTTTAAATTTGTTGTTGAATGGATGAAACGACCACAATTGATTTCAAAATCAATTGTATTGCTTAAACAAATTTTGATTTGTTTTTTAAAGCGTACAATCTTGTTTTCAAAACATTGTTTTATCCGGTTGTGCTACAATACAGTTCACAGCTAAAATCTATAAGAGGATCAGAATTTATGATAAGATGAAATTTATCAAAAAACGATAATTTAACGATTGATTTATTAAACTGACTTGCTCAATTGACTGAATTAATCTAAATTGTATTTCCTTTGATTTCTGCATGCGTTGATTTAATTTTATTTTCAGATACACTTGATCAATATTAATGAAAGTACAATTCAATATACATTACCATTCCATTCCTGGGCAGAATATTTGTATTATTTTAATGGATCCCAAAACTGGCAAAACGGATGCTTCCGAAATTCACTCAATGAATTATTCCGGAGAAGGATTTTGGAATTTAACCATTGAAATAAATAAAAGCAGAAAAAAATTAATCTATAAATATGTTTTAACTGAGCAGGACAAAACAATAAAAGAGGAATGGGGTAAGCCTAGGTCAATTGAACTGGCTGGCTTTAGTGATGGTTTACTTTATCTTAGGGATTTTTGGCGGACGCCTAAACAAGAAGAGAAAATATTATACAGTTCTGCGTTCAGCAAGGTCTTGATGAAAAACGCAACAGCATTTCACTCAAATGAAAATACTACCGGAAATATAATTCAGTTTCAGTTAAATGCGCCACGTGCAGGCACCAATTTACAGTTGTGCATTGTTGGGAATCATGATGCACTTGGAAATTGGGATAAGCGCAAACCCTTGTTAATGGGGAAAGCTACAAACACTAATTGTTGGAGAGCCAATATTCCTTTAAAAGATCAATCAGAAATACAGTATAAATACGGAATTTACGATACTCAAAAGCAAATAATTATCACACTGGAAAAAGGAGAGAATCGTGTTTTTCAAATTCCGAAAACAGATCAGCCAATCTTTAGTTTGCAACTGACAGATGAGTCTTTCAGATACCCCAACGGCAGCTGGAGGGCGGCCGGAGTAAGTGTTCCTGTATTTTCACTTCGTACGTCCAAGGGGTTTGGAATAGGTGAGTTTTCTGATTTGATGCCTTTTATTGACTGGGCAGACTCTGTTTGTTTAAAAATGATTCAGATCCTTCCCGTAAATGAAACAATTGCATCGCACGACTGGCATGATTCCTATCCTTATAAATCCATCTCTGTTATGGCTCTGCACCCCATTTACATGAATCTGGAAAAAATGGGAAAAATTAAGGATAAGAAAGTGATGCTTGAATTCAAAGCGCAGCGCGAAAAACTAAACAGATCTGAATCGATCGATTATCCCGAGGTATTACGATTGAAATCAAGATATTACAAATTATTATTCGACCAGGAAAAAGAAAAGACTTTTAAGACGAAGGCTTATCAAGCATTCTTTAAGGCAAATAGTTCCTGGCTGGTTCCTTATGCCGCATTTGCATATCTCAGGGATAAAATGAAAAATCCTGATTTCAGAACATGGAATGAATACGAAGTTTACGATACGGAAAAAATTCAAAAGTTATGCGATCCTTCCGGAGCAAATTATGAACATATTGCGGTTCATTATTTCATACAATACCATTTGGACAAGCAACTTTATGAAGTAACAAAATATGCACGAAAACAAGGTGTTGTTCTCAAGGGAGATATTCCGATAGGCATTAGTCCAAATTCAGTAGAAGCCTGGATTGAACCGCATTTATTTAATTTGAATACCCAAACTGGGGCCCCGCCGGATGACTTTGCAATCAAAGGTCAGAATTGGGGATTTCCAACCTATAATTGGGAACACATGGCTGAGGACGGCTACAACTGGTGGCGAATACGGTTGCAAAAAATGGGCAGATATTTTGATGCATACAGGATAGATCATATTCTTGGCTTTTTTCGAATTTGGGAAATCCCAACCCATGCTGTAGATGGTTTATTAGGCTATTTCAATCCTTGTCTTCCTTTAACAAGTGAAGATATAGAAAAGACAGGTATCCATTTTAATTACAACCGATTGTCAAAACCTTATATCAGACAACATATCATCGAAAATATTTTTGGGGATCTGGCGGATATGATCATAGAAAAATTTTTAGATCAGGATTCTCAGGGAATTTATGAACTAAAATCAGAATTCAATACCCAAAAGAAAGTAAATAATTATTTCCTAAACGGAATCCTTGAAAAGAATTTGTTGGCTAACATTAAAAGGATCCGGGATGGATTGTTTACGTTAATTTCGAATGTGATTTTTATCCAGTTAGGCAAAGATGCCTGGCACCCACGTGTGAACTTACAGCAAACAAGCTCATTTTCGGATTTGGATGTACACACACAGGATCAACTCAAAAGATTATATAATCATTTTTATTACAGAAAACATGATCATTTCTGGTTTGAAAAAGCAATGGAAAAACTACCTTCCATTATAGCGGCAAGCGACATGCTTGTTTGCGGCGAAGACCTGGGCATGGTCCCGGATTGTGTAAATCCGGCCATGAAATTACTGAATATCCTTAGTCTTGAGATTCAAAGAATGCCGAAAAACCCAAAAGTGCGATTTGGGCATCCGGCTGATGCACCCTATTTGTCAGTTTGCACGAGTTCCACACACGATATGCCGACCATCAGAGGCTGGTGGGAAGAAGACAGGGAAAGAACGCAAATTTATTACAACCAGGAACTTAGCAACATCGGTATCGCTCCCTATTTTGCTGAACCGTGGGTTTGTAAGCAGATAATAGATCAACACTTTCATTCTCCGGCGATGTGGGTTACCATACCTATCCAGGATCTGATTGCAATAGATGGCGTACTGAGATGGGAAAAAACGCATGAAGAGCAGATTAATGAACCTAGCAATGTTAGTCATAAGTGGAAATTCAGAATGGTTCAGGATCTGAAAGAACTTATGAATGCTGATTCATTGAACGAACAAATAAGAAGCATGATCAAAAAAACCGGACGAAATTCTGATTATTAATACCTGCATTAAATTAGATTCATTTTTTGAAGCTGAATATATGTTCAACCAAAATAGATTATTATTTTGGGACTATGAAAGTCTACAATACAGCTTGTCCAAGAAATTGTTATAGCAGCTGTTCCTTTAAGGTTAGCGTAGCTGATGATAAAATTATCAGCATAAAACCACAACCAAAAAATGAAGCGACGGCTGAAGGCCCGTGTCTCAAGGGACTAAGCTATGTAGAGCGAACCCATTCCAGCGACAGGATCCTTCATCCCCTGCTTAAAAAAGATGGCAAATTCAGTCCCATCACCTGGGAGCAAACCTATAAATTACTTACAACAAAATTAAAATACTACCGGGATACAGCCGGTCCACATTCAATCCTTTATTACGCCGCTAGTGGTAGTTCCGGATTACTAAATGAAGTTTCATCAAATTTCTGGAGATTATTCGGAGGTGCCACAACGGTATTCGGAAATTTATGCTGGCCAGCAGGACTGGAAGCAAGCAGGCTGACACTTGGCTCCGTAAAACACAATGCTCCCTGGGATCTAAAAAACGCCAAGCTAATCATTTTATGGGGTAAAAACCCAGTGGAAACCAACATCCACCAAATGAGCTTTATAGAACAAGCGCAGCAGCATGGAGCTAAACTTGTTGTAATTGATCCGCGCAGAACAGCATCTTCAGAAAAAGCACAATTACTGCTTCAGCCCCGACCAGGAACAGATGCATTGCTCGCCCTTACAATTGCAAAAATCCTGGTAAAGCAGTACGGACCGGACAAGGATTTCATTGATACACACGTATTGGGTTATCCTGAATTCATAAAATCATTGGAAACAATAGATATAGTACAGAGCAGTAAAATTTGCGGTGTAGATATGCATTTGATTGAAAAATTAACCAACTGGATCGGGACCATTAAACCAATGACACTTATCCCTGGTTATGGCATGCAGCGATATACCAATGGTGGACAAACCATGCGTTGCCTCCTTAGTCTCTCGGTCATTACAGGTAATATTGGAAAATCAGGAGCATGCTGGCATTATGCCAACCTGCAGTCCTATGTATTCGATAAAATAAAAGAACCTTTAAGCTATTTCCCGGACAAATCTAAAGATGCACCATTTCGAAGAGTCATTTCAACTTCTCTTTTAGGTGAACAGATTCCCCAAATAAAGGAACCTGCGCTTAAAATGGCATGGATTGAAAGGGGCAATCCGCTTACTCAGAATCCAGACACTAACAAAATCCTGAAAGCCTTTCGGGCCCTCGAATTCATCGTTGTGGTCGACCAATTCATGACGGATACTGCCATGGAGGCAGACCTGATTCTACCATCAAAATCAATGTTTGAACAAAGCGATATAATCGGATCTTACTGGAATCCATATGTTCAATTAAAACAAAAAGTAATTGACCCTCCCGGAGAAGTTAAACCAGAAACGAGCATCTATTTTGAGTTAGCGAACAGACTTGGATTTAGCCAGCAAGATATTGAAAATAATTTCCCAAATCCCACTGACGAAGGGATTGAAAAATGGCTGTCAAAATACCTTTGCAATTTTGAAGGTCTGAGCTTAAAAGAATTAAAACTTGGACCAGTATTGGCCCCTGAAACAGAGCAAATCGCTTTTTCTGATCTGAAGTTTGATACCCCAAGCGGAAAGATTGAATTGATGTCAATTCAAGCTAAAAATTTATGGGGTGTCAACGTATTGCCTACATACGAATGCCTGAAAGAAGGGGGTGCCCTGAAACAGAATACATACCCCATAAACCTGCTGAGTCCGAATATTAAAAACAGAATCCACTCCCAATTCGGAAATTTGAAATTGATCAAAATGTTGGATCCTTTTCCCTACGTCCAAATTCACCCGATAGATGCATCCTCCAGAAATCTAAAAGAGGGTGATTTAGCAAGAATATTCAATGAAAGGGGTGAGATCTTCATTCGGGTCAAAACAGATAATGGTATCCGTCCCGGTAACATCGCCGTTTTTAACGGATACTGGACCCAGGAGGGTGCAAATCCAAATTTATTGTCAAAAGGAAGAGAAACGGATATGGGGCATGGCGCTGCGTTCCATGACAACCGGGTCGAAATTGAAAAAAAGAAATAGATGCTGAAAACCCATTTTATATTTGATGAAGGTAAATGCGTTGGCTGTGAAGCTTGCACCATTGCCTGCATGATAGAAAATGGCTACCAAGAATATGGCCCGTGGCGAAAAATATATACTTATACCAAAAATAAGGAATCAGGACCAGCATCTTCCTATCTCTCTATGGCCTGTAACCATTGCACAGATGCACCATGTATGAAACATTGCCCATCATTGGCATTCCATGTAAATGAACAAACAGGAGCTGTCTTACACGAACCTGACAAATGTATCGGATGTTCTTATTGCATCTGGAATTGTCCATATGAAGCAACTGTTTATGACGCCTCTGCAGGAATAATTAAAAAATGCAATTTTTGCAATAGTCGACTGTTAGAAAATAATTTACCAGCCTGTGTAGAATCCTGTCCAACAAAAGCATTGGATTTCACAAATGAACAAGCAGATTCAGCTGGATTGGAAGCCCTATTAAATATTCCTCAATTACAACATAAACCATCTGTAATACTAAAACAATCTAAAATTCATGAGGGGCCTGAATACGATCGGACCTTATTATTCGTCCAGCCTTTTCAAAAAACGCCATTACTGAAAACTGAAAAAATTGGCTTGCAGAAAGAATGGCCGCTGCTATTGTTTAGTTTGATCTGTATTTTTCAATTGGCATTCTCAACGCTTGATGTTTTCCTGGAAGGACCCATCGGAAACAAAATAATCTTCCTCTCTTCAGGAATGGTTGCAGCTATCTTAAGCCTTTTCCATTTAGGCCATAAATTGAGGGCCTGGCGTGCTGTGTTAAATCTTAGCAACTCATGGCTTAGCAGGGAAATTTTCTTTTTCATTCTTTTCAATTTCGGATTATTCACAGACATGTTCATTTTTGGATTACCCAACTTTATTCATGGAATCATTGGAATATGCTTGCTGCTTTCAATAGACAAAGTTTACAAACCACTTCAGCAATACTGGCCTTCAAACCTACATGCAGATCAAACTATATTTATTGCCATGCAATTATTATTTATTCTTCATGATATGCTCATTCCCTTAATATTAATATTGATTTTGCGTTTATTCCTTTTGGTCGTTCACAATTTCAACAACTCCTTAAAACCTAAATTAAAAACAATGTTACGCATCTCCAGGATCTTGTTTTTCATTTTAGTTCCGCTGTTCCTATGTTGGAATCTGTCTCTTTTTATCACCATTCCAATTATCGTTTTAAGTGAATTAACAGGCAGAATCACCTATTATGCGCAATTGGAACAAATTTCAGTTAGCGAATTGTTAAAAAAGGCCAATAACTAAAACTTTAACTATACTTAGGAGTTTAATTGTTATGCATTTGCACGTTTAAAACAGCAAAACATTAAATCAATTTCATGTTTAGAATATTTGCCTTTTTATTTCTTCCACTTTTTCTATTAGGAGCAGATGATCCGGGGTATGGATCTGATTTTTCATCAGTTGATGCTCACGCCAGATCCATTAAAAAAGCGACTAGCATAGAAAAAACAGCTGAACTGTTGACTGCACCTTATGAAAATGACATGCAAAAGGTACGGGCTATATTTATTTGGATCACAGAAAATGTGAATTATGATGTAAAAAGAGCCATCAATAGCAAAGGTAAAACAAAGAGAACCCGCATCGTTGCAAACTCAGAAGAAGAATTGGCCCGAATCAGACTTGATCGAGAAAAAAACAAAGCAAAATTGGCTTTCAAATCAGGAAAAGGTGTCTGTGAAAATTATGCCTTCCTCTTTTTATTCATGTGTCAACATATAGGTATTGAGGCTGAATTAGTCGGAGGATTTGGACGAAATGACCCTTCCTTAATCGGTAAAACATTAAGAGGTTCCAATCATGCCTGGAATCGGGTGAAGATCGATGATAAATGGTATCTGCTGGATGCAACATGGGCAGCCGGAACGATCGATCTGAACAAAGGAAGGTATAAAAAACAATACCGGGAAGGATTTTTCCTTTCGGATCCAAAGTACTTTGTTTTGAGTCATTTTCCGGATGATCCTAGCTTACAATTATTGAAAAAACCACTTTCTAAAGATACTTTTACTGATTCTCCGCTTGGCCATCATGCTTTGTCATCCGGAGACATATATGACTATTTTCCACTAAATGGATTATTAAAGAATTCGAATGGTGGAATAACCCTGAAAATATGGACGAAAGATCCAGGTGCGACGCTCATCTTATTGGATAACAGAAGTAGAACTCTGATTCCAAAGGTGATTGATGGAGATCAGGTCAGTTTTACAATCAACAGAAAAAACCTGAAGGGCCATGAATTAACAATTGCAAAAATTGTGGAAAATGAGACCATTCCGATCTTGTCGTATAAAGTGATTTAGCAAACAAGGCATTGTATATTTAAAAAAACCACTATTTTTGTTCGAATTTTCCGCAAATGCTAAAAAAACTCACAATACAGAATTATGCGCTGATCGATCAAATTGAAATGAAATTTGATTCGGGCTTGCATATTTTAACAGGTGAAACCGGTGCCGGGAAATCCATTATTTTAGGTGCACTTGGCCTGATAATGGGAAACAGGGCTGATCTGAAATCTTTGTTCGACAAAGAGAAAAACTGCATGATTGAAGCAAATATTGATA
>Ga0102812_10000099_pt1 | contig 59977 bp, 52 predicted proteins | sample ColrivemetaGS713_FD_79334 | JGI IMG/M metagenome (GOLD analysis project Ga0102812, IMG submission 79334) | Estuarine microbial communities from the Columbia River estuary - Flood tide ETM metaG S.713 | ecosystem: Environmental > Aquatic > Marine > Intertidal zone > Estuary | place: USA...
GAAAAAAAAGAGTTTAACACCTACTTAAAAACTGAGTACGATATTAATGAAAAAGCCTTGGCATTTGTTGACTTACAATACAGAACTATTGATTATAAATCTAAAGGAACAACATCAGATTTATTGTCGATTAATGTGAAAAAAGACTACCAATTTTTCAATCCTAAATTTGGATTGAGCTATACTTTTGATGCTAAAAATTCTGTGTATGGATCTTTTTCAATTGCAAATAGAGAACCAAATAGAGACGATTTAATTAAAAACCCAATAACACCAAAATCGGAACAATTACAAGATTTTGAGTTTGGTTATAAATTTAAAACCTCAAATTCATACGTAATTACCAATCTTTATTATATGAATTATAAAGATCAATTAGTTTTAACTGGCGAACTTGATGATGTTGGTGATGCTATTCGGCAAAATGTAGATAACAGTTATAGAGCTGGAATTGAAATACAAGCTGGATATAAGTTTTCTGACAAATTTAGGGTTGATGCAAACGCCACATTAAGCGAAAATAAAATTAAACAATTTGAGTATATTGTTTATGATAGCCAATACGATCCAATTACATGGGAAGACACTGCTTATAATGCAATTTCAACCACTTTTAAAAATACAGACATTTCATTTTCACCAAGTATTATTGCTGGAAGCACCATTTCTTATGCGCCAACAAAAAAGTTGATACTTGGTTTTATTTCTAAATATGTTGGAAAACAATATTTAGACAATACTAAAAGTAATTTTAAAAGTATGGATGCTTATTTTACCAATAATTTTAGCGCCACTTTAAAACTTAATCCTAGTTGGGTAAAAGAAATCTCATTAAATTTACTTGTTAATAACCTTTTTAATAAGGAATATGTTTCCAACGGATATACATATAGTTATTATTACCGACCAACAAATTCAAATGACTCGGCAATTACAGAGTTGTTTTATTATCCACAAGCAACCAGAAACTTTTTAATAGGTGCTACTTTAAAGTTTTAAAACAAAAAAACCGAGGTTAACACCTCGGTTTTTTTATAATTTAGTTTAATAAATTTAAGTGTTGCAAGGTTCATCGCAGCTGTTTTTTCCAAATAAACTATATAGTGGACAAAACCCAATAATAGTTGTTACCAACATAATTCCTGCAATTAGTAATAAAATAAATGGAATCCAACCAGTTTCAAATTCAGTTGAATATGCAAAATAACCTATTGCAATAGTTAGCACAATTCTAACAATTTTATCAGTACTCCCTATATTTTTTTTCATCTTCTTAAGATTCAGTTGTCATTCTTCCAGTAGCACAACTTACAAAAGATTTTGCCTTGTGAATTATAGTATTTGAATCACCAACTTCAGGATACCCCATTAAAGAAAGTTTATTTTTAACCTCTGTTAAAACTGAATTATCTTTTGTTTCAACTTCAACTTTTGAAGTTTCTAAATCCACATTTACATCTACAACTCCATCAATTGCTAACAATCCTTTTTTAATTGAATTGGCACAACCGCCACATTTTAAGTTTAATATTTCTAACGTTATCATACGGTTAATTTTAGACTGCAAAATTACAAAATAAATATTTATGAATGTCCTCTAACAACTATCTTCATTACTTTTAAATTTAATTTAAAAAAATTGTAAATCTGATATAAAAAGAAAACCCTCATAAATCGAACCAATTTTGTTGGTTCTGTTCCGTATGATATATTGCTATATGGTATTGTTTTGTTTGTTGTTGTTTTCATTTGTGTAGCTTTAAATTATTCTGGAATTAACCACCAAAAAGGTTTTGCTTTTGCTTTATATAAAAACATATAATGCATAAATAATTTCATCCAATGTCCTGCTGTACCAACTACTCCCACAGTATCATTAATATTTCTTCCCCATTTTGGGTATTTCTCCCAATCTTGTACAATTGGATTTACTGTCATAACTGCTGCCTGTCCGTTTCTTAAACCATATCCGGCTGAAACAATACAAGCTGCTCCCATTTTAGCCATAGATGCTTTATGTGGATGTTCAATTTTACCCACTTTTATAGAATGAATAATATTCTGAGCCACAATTTTACCAATAACTCCAGATGGCATTCCTGTTCTTGGCGGTGTTGGAAAAATTTTTGTCCCATTCGGGCTTTCCATTGGTTTAGACATTGCATGTGGTGGTGCAAAAGCAATTCCAGCTGCATATACGTTGTCATATTTCACATTTTGATACGTTAAAGGCCAATCTTCAGCTTTCCATTCTTCGTATAGTTTTGGCGTATAATCTGCATCAACTTTCATCATTCCATTTGCAGCAAAAACTTCAGAACTAATATCTTCATTCTTTTTATTAAAAGCTTTCATACCTGCACCAGCAAAACCAGGAATTAACATGGCAAAATCAAAATTTAAAGTATGATGCTCACCTCTTAAATTTTCATAGTACACTACTCCTTTTTCAACCTTTTGAACACCCGCTTGTTTAATCCATTGTATACCATATTCTTTTAAAATAGATTCTGCAAAAATTTTGGTTGGCGTTATATATCCATTTCTTTTAATATATGCGCCGCCCATACCAAAATCACCCAACTCATATTCATTGGTTATCCACCACAAATCGGCTAAATGTTGAAGTTTACGTTTTTTAATTTCAAAGGCAACATTTAAAATATATTCAAAAGCAGCACCTTGGCAGGTTGCCATAGCATGACCAGTTCCTATTAAAAAAGTTTGTCGCTCACCGTTTTCCATTTTCTTTAAAGACTCTTGCAATTTATTCCAAGCATGAGAAGCGTGATCATAGGTGCAAACTGATTCGGTATATTTTTTAGGACCTAAACCTTCTGTTGCTTCAAAATTTAATTTTGGTCCTGTAGCATTTATTAAATAATCATAGGTTATTTTTTCTTCAATATCCTTTTTATCTTCAGAAACATATTTTATTGTAACGAACCCTTTATGATGTTCTGTATCTCCTTCTGGGTTAATTGAAATTGCTAAAGCCTGTTTGTAATCAACTCCCATTTTTTTATACACTGGTGCCAATGCAAATTTCACTTGATCTGGTGTCATTAATCCAACACCAACCCAAATATTTGAAGGAACCCATTGATAATTACTGTTGGGAGAAACCATTACCACTTCGTGAGGTTTTTTAAGCCCTTTACTTAAATAGGAAACTGCTGTGTGACCAGAAATTCCCGCTCCTAAAACAACTACTTTTGCCATATTTTTAATTTTTAAAAGTAATACTCCAAATTCCTCTTAAATCGCCTTCAGCGTATCCTATAGCTTTGTCATTAGGATATAATGATTTTATAATGGAATCTGTTTTAATATTCACTGTTTCATTTATAGTACCATGACAAACTAAACAATTGGGTTTCATAATAATTGGGGCATAAAAGTGCTTTTTATTAGCTGCATCCAATTCAACAATTGGAGTTAATTGTTTACCTTCAATTTTCATTTTATGAAATTCATCTAAAATATCTAGTTCTTTTTCCGAAGGAGCATTTTGTTCATTTCTTAACTTATTTGAAGTTCTTTTTATGGTAGCTTCAAATTTTTCTGATAATTGATTTGTAATTGGCATTGCCTTTTGATTGCAAAACGGAATAGCTTGTGCTGGTCCGCCAACTTTCATTTGCTCAGTGAGTTGTGTGCTTAATTCTAAAAATGAATTTGTTGCTATTTCTTTGCCTTTTAAAGTATACGCTTCTTTTTCTTTTTCAGAGAAGGAGGAATTACAGGAAATTAATCCAATCATAATTGTTAATAAAAAAAAAGACTTTTTTATCATTTTATTTTATAATTTGAAGATTATCTCTAGACCAACTCATAATTCCGCCTTGCAAATCATAAATCTCTCCAAATCCTAATTTTGCAACCTTTGCTGCTGCAGATGATGTTCTATTCCCTGATCTACAATACAAAAAGACAGGTTTTGATTTATCATACTTTCCCATTTGGTCAATAAAAGAATGATCAAAATAATTGATGTTTATAGCGCCTTCAATATGCCCTTGACTAAATTCTTGTGGCGTTCTAATATCAATAATAACTTGATTTATTGATTTCTCTTTAAACTCAGTTGGCTTTACAATGTGAATTGCCGACTTTTCTTGTTCATTTAATGGAGGTTTTGAATTACAACCTACGCTAATAAATAGCATTAATAAAACAACTCCAAATTTTAATTTAATATACATATGTTTTTGATTTTTTAACAAATGTAAACTACAACCGCTTCATTTGTAGCAACTAAAGTTACTAATTAAAAAATAAAAATTCTCTCATTTTTAAAATAAGAGAATTTTATTTTGAGCTAGGGATACCGCTTTTGTTTAAGCTCTTTTGCTGTTTTTCTCAGCAAAAAGCGAGTAGTAATAGCAGGACCCAAAGGGTAACGCCCTATAAATTATATTTTACTGAAAACATATACAAACGCGGTTGAACATAATAAATTGAGGTTGAATTACTATCGGAAATTTCATTATAACTATCTGTATTCATAGAGGTGTTATTTGTTAAATTATTTGCCGAAATTTTGAATTCCCACTTGCTATCCTTTTGTTGATAATACAAATTTGCATTTAAAAATGAATACGTGTTGTTTGTTTTATTATTTGAATTTTCAAAAGTATTTTTATACTTATAATAACTATAATCTGATGTAAAAATGAAATTCTTTAAAAATGAAATTTCAATATTTGCAAATGGTCTATCTGTTTCACTTTTTGAATTTGAATAATTATTGAAAGATTTTTGATATCCTACTTCAAAATTTGGTGCATTTTTAAATTTTGTTGCCAAACTTCCTTGATAACTTTGAGATACTGATTTTGATTTAATGACCTCATCATTAACACTATTATTAAAAGTTGAATTAGAAATATTTGCAGATAAATTTGTTTTTAATCTACTATATGTTTTACCATATCTGAAATATGCGGACATAGTTTCATCTGCTAAATTTGAATTTACTGGATACGAAATTCTATCAATTCCTAGTAATTGTGTATTGTTTTTTATGCCATTTTCTTTTTTATTATAATTAATGGAAGCATTAATATTAGTAAATGAAAACATACTAAAACTAAAATAACTTAATGAGTATTTATGATATAATGAATTTTCAATTTCTCTATTCCCTTTTGTTAAAGACTTATAATTAGATAAAATATAGCCTTCATTTAAATTGTCTACATCTGAGAACTGTGTAGAAATTGAATAATTAAATCGTAAACTTTCTGATGATTTAAACTGTAAATTTGCATACACATCTGGTAATAATTTTATTTGTGTATCTTTATTTTTAGTTCCTAATTGTGTGTCTTTTGTTGAATATTGATGTAAACTAACTCCTGGATTTAAGGTAAAAATACCGGAAACCATTTTATAATGAACACCTAAAAAGATATCAGAAAAATTAAAATCTACATCGTTATTTAAAACTGTATCATTAAAATCAAACACTGTTCCATTATCTAAATTTTGAGAAATATGCGATGTTAAATTCTGTTTGCTAAATGTAGAACCCAGTGAAACATTAATGTTACTTTTTGGAGTTAATAAATAGTAATAATCAAATTTTGCATCTAACTTGTTTGTGCTTAATTTTCTATTTTGAATTATGTCAAAAATACTTTCAGCAGCTGATGACGGAATAATTAAAAAGGGTTGTGCTGTTGCCAATGAATTGTATAATGGCGAATCTTTTTGATATAAATGCTGCATTTCGGCTGAAAAAATATTTTTAGCATCAATAGTATAATACAAATTGAAATTTTGATTTAAAGAAAAAGGTTTCTCTTCCTTATAGGTATCTGCACTTCTACTTGTTGAAGTTACATCTTGATATTCCGTTTGCTCAGATATTTTCCCAAAAATATCATAATCTATATGCACATTTGTATTTGGTTTATAAGTAGTGCTAAATTTTAACATTCCCAGTTTACTTCCTTGATTGGCAATATTATTGGATTCTTCAGTTAAATTTAATTTATTATAAATTGTGCTAGATTGTGTAAACATATTAGTTTCAGAATCATTTACAATAGCAAAACCATTAAAATCTAGTGTTTTTTTAGGTGCAAAACCAAAGTTAATAGCTCCAAATTTTGAAATAATTTCTTCAGCTTTATTATTTTGAGAAGTCATAAAACCTAAACCGCCAGACGAAACATTAAAGCTTGTTCCGCTTCCTCTCATTCCTCCTCGTAAACCTCCTGTAAATCTGAAATAATCACGCATTGTAAAAGGAGCTTCACCAATATTATTAACATCTGCCAATATATTGATGCTTTTTTCTGGACTGTAATAAAACAACTTTGGTTTTGCCAAATACTTATCATTATCGCCAACTCCAGCGTTAAATTCACCAAACCAAAACCGCTTTTTACCTTCTTTTAATTTAATATTTATTGCAATATTATCTTCATTATTGGTTACTCCGCGCATTCCAGAAACTTCATTGTAATTTTTTAATACCTGAATTTTATCAATAGCACTTGCCGGAATATTTTTTGTAGCCACTTTTGAATCTCCATCAAAAAATGCTTTTCCTTCAACCAAAACTTTTTGAACTTTTTTACCTTCAACTTCTATTTCACCATTGTCATCAATTTCAACACCAGGTAATTTTTTTAGTACATCTTCCAACTTTTTTTCTGTTCCATTAGTAAAAGAATCAGAGTTATAAACAATAGTGTCACCTACAATTTTTACAGGCATTTCATAGGTTATATCAACCTGATTTAAAGATTCATTAGCTTCGTCTAATATAAAATTATGCGTAATATCTGGAGATTTTACATTTACAGAAATTTCAGCATTTTTAGTGTTATAACCTAAATAACTAATTTTAAAAGTATACGCTTCTCCATCTTCTAAAGACAATTTATAATTTCCTTTATTATCTGTTATTGAATAGGATTGTAAAAAATTTGTTCCTTTTTTAAATGCTATTACATTAGCCATTTCTAAAGGAGCTCCATTGGTATCTTTAATAGTTCCTTCACATTTTACATTTTGTGAAAGAGCAAAAAGTGGAAATAGTGCAATTATAATGATCGCTATTTTTTTCATAAATATTTTCTACTAAAAATTAGCCTCTAATTCTAAAATGTCCATCACTACCACTTTTTTGACGCTCGTTTTGAAAACGCTCACGCATTTCTTTCATTTTTTCTTTTAAAATTGTATCATATTCCTCTTGTGTTACAACTTTTCCTTTAGTAGGCTCACTTATGTCACTTTTATCCTTAGGATTTAGCACTATTTTAGTACATAAAATATTTGTTTCTCCATAACTTATTTCCAAAATAAGCCCTGGTAAACCCCAATAATCTCCAGGCCCATGACTTACAGGAATATCGAGTGTGTACCAAGCAGTTACAATAACCTGCTCCATTTTTGGTTCTTCACCCTCTTTTTCTTCTTCCTGATTATTATCTCTTCTTCCAAATCTAAAGCTGGTTGGCCTTGCTGGCATTTCAACAACTGTAGTTGCTTTAAAACACATATTTTGACCAATCATTTTAGTTTCTTGTTCCATTTTCCATTCATATGAAACCAAATTGTCTTTAATTAAAAAATTTTTACCGCTAAACTCGTTTTCTTTGGATGAAGTTTTTGTTTGTGTATTTTTATAATAATCTCCTGACCCACTTCCTCCAAACATCATCATTCTCATTCCTCCTCCTGGACCACCAGTTTGATCTAATTTTTGCTCTTCTTTATAAATGGAAGCAGCTTTATTAAACGTTAAAACATATGTTTTTTCAAGTTGATTTTTCATTCGTTCTTCAATCATCTTAATTCTATCTGCAGGAATTCCAGAGCCCGCTAAATCAATAGTGAATTTAGATTTGGTTTGATAAACTGCCATTCCTTGAAAATCTTGAGCGCTTGCAATTGAGGCAAACAACATACAAATTACAAAAGCACTTTTAATACTATATTTTTTCATTTTTTAACTATTTTTTTATTATTCCATCACAAATATAATACGACAAAATACAATTTACAGTTAATGAGTGTTAACTATTGTTAATCCATTGGTTTAATAAAAATTATGTTCTTAAATTTGAAGAATGAATAAGACAAATTATAAATGGGTAGTTTATTTTATTGCTATTACCGTAATTATAACAATTATGGTTCAAGTGTATTGGAATTTTAGAGAGTACCAATTAAATAAACAAAATTTAATAAGTAAGGTTCAATTAAGTTTAGATAATTCTGTTGAAGCTTATTTTGCCAATTTAACCAAATCGGGAATCATTACTTATACTTCTACTGAAGCAGGAAAATCAAAGGAAATTACAGATACAATTGTAGTAAAAAATAATTCGCGTTGGGGTTTGCGAAAAAAAGTAGATAGCACACTTCAAAATATTGCAAAACAAGAAAATAAAAAGCCACTTTTAATAAAAGGCTCTAACAAAGACAATTATCCTTTTGTTACTTACAATAGAAGTTCTATTCCAAAAAATATAGATAGTTTAATTTCTAAAGTTTTTATTTCAATTTCAAGAGATACATTAGATTTAAAAAAGTTAGATTCATATTTAAGCGAAGAATTTAAACGCAATAAAATTGATGTTCAATATGCGCTAAAATACAATTTAAGAAATCACTTTTTTGAAGATACTCTAACTGAAAAAATAACTGGTTATAATTTAGAAGGATTTCCAAAAAAGTATTTAAGCACTACTTCAAAATCAACTTTTTTACCACACAGAAGTACTTTAGAGTTATATTTCACTAACGAAACAACTACATTACTAAGAGATTCTCTTGTTAGTATATTGTTGTCATTTTTGCTTTCAGCAAGTATTATTGCAAGTTTGATATACTTATTAAAAACAATTTATAAGCAAAAACAGTTAGCTGAAGTGAAAAACGATTTGATAAATAATATTACGCACGAGTTTAAAACACCAATTGCCACTATTTCAACTGCTTTAGAAGCTATGAAAAATTTTAATGCTTTAGAAGACAAAACAAAATCTGAAAAATATATTTCAATAGCAAACTCACAAGTTGGGAAATTAAATGTGATGGTTGAAAAAATATTAGAAACGGCAGCTCTAAATCATGAATCATTAACCTTAACAAAAGAACCTGTTAATCTTTCTGAAATTATTACTGTATCCATAGAAAAATACAAAATAATAAATAGTGAAAAAACTTTCAAATTTGTAAACTCTACTTCAAATTTAGTTTTAAATTTAGACAAGTTTCACTTTGAAAACGCCCTAGGAAATATAATTGATAACGCGCTAAAATACGGAGGAAACACAATTAATATTGAATTAAAAATATCAAAAAATAGTTGTGAAATACTCATAAAAGATAATGGGAATGGAATTCATAAAGCTCAAAAAGATAAAGTTTTTGAACAGTTCTATAGAATTCCAACTGGTGATACGCACAATGTAAAAGGTTTTGGTATTGGTTTGTATTATACCAAAAAAATAATTGAAAAACACGGAGGTTCAATAAACATTATTTATGATAAAAATAATAACACTTTATTTAAAATTGAATTACCAATCTCATGAATAAACCAATAAAAATTTTATTAGCCGAAGATGAACCCTCTTTAGGGCAAATTATAAAAGAGAGTTTAGAAACTAGAAATTTTGAAGTTTTATTATGTGCAAACGGTGAGGAAGCATACAAAGTTTACAAAACTGAAAATCCATTATTATTGGTATTAGATGTAATGATGCCAAAAAAAGATGGTTTTACACTTGCCAAAGAAATAAGAGAAGAGAATCCTGAAATTCCAATCATATTTTTAACAGCCAAATCACAAACAGAAGATGTTGTACAGGGTTTTAATATTGGAGGAAATGATTATTTAAAAAAACCATTTAGTATGGAAGAATTGATTGTGAGAATAAACGCTTTGTTAAAAAGAAATAACGAAGAATTATCTTTAGAATCAATATTAATAGGTAGGTTTATTTTCAATTTCAAAAAACAGACTTTGGAAATTGATTCAAAAATTGAAAATTTAACCCATAGAGAAGCTAATTTATTATTTTACCTAATAAAAAACAAAAATCAAGTCTTAGACCGCTCATTTATACTGAAAAAATTATGGGGAGATGATGATTTCTTCAATGCTAGAAGCATGGATGTATTTATAACTAAACTTCGAAAAAAATTAAAACCTGACCCTACAATTCAAATTATTAACGTAAGAGGCTACGGATATAAATTGATTTATTAATGCGTTAAAATTGTATTGCTAATTCCAAAAAAAATTGAGTATTTTAGCTATTTCAATATTATAAAAATCTAAAATATGCACGTAGCAATTGCTGGAAATATAGGAGCTGGTAAAACCACCTTAACAAAACTTTTAGCCAAACATTATAAATGGGAACCACATTACGAATCTGTTGAAGGCAATCCTTACTTAGATGATTTTTATAGTGAAATGGAACGTTGGTCATTTAATTTACAAGTATATTTCTTAAATAGTAGATTTCGCCAAATATTAGAAATAAGAGAAAGCGGAAAAAATATTATTCAGGATAGAACTATTTATGAAGATGCTCGTATTTTTGCTCCTAACTTACATGCAATGGGTTTAATGCCTAATAGAGATTATACAAATTACGAATCCCTATTTGAATTAATGGAACGATTAGTTACACCTCCAGATTTATTAATTTATTTAAGAGCTTCAATTTCCACTTTAGTTGGTCAAATCCATAAAAGAGGAAGAGATTATGAGAACTCAATTAGCATTGATTATTTAAGCAGGTTAAATGAACGCTATGAAGCTTGGATTACTAAATATAATAAAGGAAACTTATTAATTATAGAAGTTGATAATTTAGACTTTGTTGAAAACCAAGAAGATTTAGGTAAAATAATTGATAAAATTGACGCTCAAATAAATGGGCTATTTTAGGAATAATTTATTCTGAAATACGAAAATATCACACTAAAAATAATACATAAAAAAACGGGTTACCTAAATTAAGTAACCCGTTTTTTATACATTTAATGTGACTAACTATTAATACGCATTTTATAAAATGATCTATACACAAAATACAATGCTATAGCTAAGAAAAGAATACCAAAATAAGGAGCAATCTCTCTAAATGAAGGAGAAATTGCAATTTCCATAGCTAATAACCCAAATAATGTTGTGAATTTAATAATTGGATTAAGAGCTACTGAAGAAGTATCTTTAAAAGGGTCACCTACAGTATCTCCAACAACGGAAGCAGCATGTAAATCAGTTCCTTTTTCTTGCATGTCAACTTCAATTACTTTTTTTGCATTATCCCAAGAACCACCAGCATTTGCCATAAAAATAGCCTGATATAAACCAAAAAACGCAATAGAAATAAGGTAACTTACAAATAGTGATACAGGAGCTGCAGCAAGCAATAATTCAGCTTCACTCATGTCAGCAACTATACCTGTTGGTGCAGAAAAGAATGCAAAAGCCAACGCAAAAGCAAAGACAGCAATAAAAATATTTAGCATCCCTTTTTGTGCATATTGTGTGCAAATTTTAACAACTGCTCTAGATTTTTCTACATCTGCTTTTTTAGGAGCATTAGGATCTAAATTAATATTGTCTTTAATATAAGCAACCGCTTGACTTGCTCCAGTAGTTACAGCTTGTATACTAGCTCCTGAGAACCAATAAATAACTGCCCCACCCAATAAAAATCCAAAAATTGTATATGGATTCAATAAATTTAAAACTTGCTCAGGCTTAATACCCAACGAATGCTCAATTACCAAAATCAAAGCAAAAATCATAGTGGTTGCTCCTACAACAGCTGTACCAATCAATACTGGTTTAGCAGTTGCTTTAAAAGTATTTCCAGCACCATCATTTGCTTCTAAATAATACTTCGATTTTTCAAAATCTGGAGTAAATCCAAAATCCCGTTCAATTTCAGAAGTAATTGCCGGAATATCTTCTTCTATTAAAGATAATTCATAAATAGATTGCGCATTGTCTGTAACTGGCCCATAACTATCTACAGCAATAGTAACTGGTCCCATACCTAACATACCAAAAGCGACTAATCCGAAGGCAAAAATAGACGGATAAATCATAATATCAACTAAACCGTAAGTTGAAGCATAATACGCAATAAACATTAAGAAGAAAAATACCATTCCTAACCAAAATGCACTAAAATTACCTGCAACTAATCCAGAAAGAATATTAAGAGATGCTCCACCTTCTTTTGAAGCTTCAACAACTTCTTCTACGTGGGTAGATTTAGGACTTGTAAATAATTTTGTAAACTCAGGAATAAGGGCAGCTCCAAGAGTTCCTGCACTTATAATTACTGAAAGTGTAATCCATAAATTATTTCCAAGATCTCCAATTAAAAAATAACTTGCAACAAAAGTAACAACCATTGATAATACAGATGTTATCCAAACCAATGATGTTAATGGTTTTTCAAAATCCAATTCATCAACATTATTATATTTAGCTTTTGTAATGGCTCCATTAATCCAGTAAGAAACAATGGAAGTAACAATCATTAATATACGCATTACAAAAATCCAAACTAACAGTTGAGTTTGTAAAGCCGTATCAGTAATAGCTAATAAAATAAAAGAGATTAAAGCAACTCCAGTAACTCCATAAGTTTCAAAACCATCAGCCGTTGGACCAACAGAATCTCCTGCATTATCACCAACACAGTCGGCAATAGTACCTGGGTTACGGGGATCATCTTCACCAATTTTAAAAATCACTTTCATTAAATCTGAACCAATATCTGCAATTTTAGTGAAAATACCACCTGCAATACGTAAAGCCGAAGCCCCTAAAGATTCACCAATTGCAAAACCAATAAAACTAGCACCTGCATACTCTCCTGGAACGAACAAAAGAATAATAAGCATTAATAATAGTTCCAAAGAAATTAATACAACTCCAATACTCATTCCAGCATTCAACGGAATGTTTAATAATTTAATTGGTTTTCTTTCAAGCGAAGCAAAAGCCATACGAGAATTGGCTAAAGTATTCATTCGTATACCAAACCAAGCAACAGCATAAGACCCTAAAATTCCAAGAATCATCCAGCCAAGAATCATTAATACACCAGCTACACCGAATAAGTTTTCACCAGTAACTGGGTCTTTTGATAAAAATCCAAAATAAAAAGCAACTGCTGTACCTATAAATGCAAATAAAATAAAAATAAATTTTCCTTGCTGAATTAAATAGGTTTTTGAAGTTTCAAAAATAACCTGAGCCACATCTAACATAGATTGGTGTGCTTTTATTTTTTTTACTTGTACAAATTGGTAAAACCCAAAAAGTAAACCAGCTAACGTAATTAAAAAACCCCAATATAAAATACGTTGATCTTTAATTGCATCTGGGATTACAAGATCTGCTTCACTTGCCATACTGCGTATTGGAAACATGAATACAACTAAAATTGCGATAATTTTTTTCATTTGTTATATAGATAAAGATTAGTGATTATTTTTGAAGGCAGGTTGACATTGGATTTAAAAATATTTAAATAAGTATTTGTATTTTCTCTAGTTAAAATTAGATTACTAAAATACTCCATTTTAAATAATACCATTTAGTCGTTAATATTGTATAAATATAAAAATTTAATATTAAACCACTAATTATTTTTTTAAAAGCTATTCGAAATAAATATTACATTTATTTTGAAGTATTTTTAGGATATACTAAGCCCTTTTATGAGAACAGCTAAATTACTACTCTACTCTTAAACAAAAATGCTCGCTAATTGCGAGCATTTTTGTTTAAATTAAATGAATTCTTATTTTAAGAAAATTTATCTAAAACTTATTCTTTACTAATTTTTTCAATTATAACAGTTGTTCCCTTTAATGTTTCCAATTGAGTTTTCACCTCTTCTTCTAATCCTTCAATAATTTTTACATCAGTTAAAACTTCACCATTTTCAGTTGTAGTTGTTGTAACAGTTGCTTTAGCAGTTCCATCATCATTTTTGGTCATTTCAACTTTTACTTCTTTAGAAATTTCTTTAGCAACAACTTCAGTAGCTCCTTTTCCGTTTGAATAATTAGTAACTTCAACAGCATCTAATGCAATACTTGGTGCAATTACCAAAGCAACAACCGACATTAATTTCAATAATATATTTAATGATGGCCCTGAAGTATCTTTAAATGGATCTCCCACTGTATCACCTACAACAGCTGCTTTGTGAGCAACTGTTCCTTTTTTACCTTGTTCTTCAATCATTTTTTTTGCATTATCCCATGCGCCACCTGCATTAGATTGAAAAATTGCCATTACAACACCTGTTGTTGTAACACCAGCTAATAAACCTCCTAACATTTCAGCTCCTCCAATAAACCCAACAGCAACTGGCACAACTAAAGCTAATAATCCTGGTAACACCATTTCTTTAATTGAGGCTTCTGTAGATATTTCAACGCATTTTTCATATTCAACATATCCGTCAGCTTCATCAAAAATAGCAAGTTCTTCTTCAGAAAAATTAGATTTATCTGAATCATGTTTTCTCATTACTTCAAGTGCTGCATGAAGTTGTGGAATATCTCTAAACTGTCGACGAACTTCTTCAATCATAGCCATTGCAGCTCTACCAACGGCTTTCATTGATAAAGCCGAAAAAACAAATGGTAACATACCTCCTACTAATAAACCAGCCATAATTTTTGGTTGAGAAACATCAATTGCAGTTACATTTGCAGTTTTCATAAAAGCTGCAAATAAGGCAAGTGCTGTTAATGCTGCAGAAGCAATTGCAAATCCTTTTCCTATTGCAGCAGTTGTACTTCCAACAGCGTCTAATTTATCTGTACGTTCACGAACTTCACTTGGTAATTCAGCCATTTGAGCAATACCCCCAGCATTATCAGATATTGGTCCATAAGCATCAACAGCTAATTGTATACCTGTATTTGCTAACATACCAACAGCAGCAATTGCAATACCATATAAACCTGCAAAATGATGTGATACTATAATTGCAATTGCAATTAAAAGCACTGGAAACATTGTTGACATCATTCCTACACCTAAACCAGTAATAATATTTGTAGCTGAGCCAGTCTCAGACTGTTTTACAATTGATAGAACTGGCTTAGTTCCAGTACCAGTATAATACTCAGTAGCTTTTCCAACACAAAAACCAGCTATTAAACCTGTTAATGTTGCATAAAAAACACCCATTGCACCAAAAGGTAAACCTTCTATCGATTCTGGCAACATCTCATTTATTATAAAATAAGAAGCTACAATCATTAAAAAACCTGAACCAAATTCCCCTAAATTTAAGGCTTTATGAGGTGAACCCCCGTCTTTTACTCTAACAAAAAAAGTGCCTATTATTGACATAACAATACCAACAGCAGCTAAAACCAATGGTAAATAAACAGCTCCTAAGCCATTAAAATTTGGTGTAAAAATAAAAGCTCCTAAAACCATAGTACCAATAATTGAACCAACATAAGATTCAAATAAATCGGCTCCCATGCCAGCAACGTCTCCAACATTATCTCCAACATTATCAGCAATTGTAGCTGGATTTAATGGATGATCTTCAGGAATACCTGCCTCAACTTTACCAACTAAATCAGCTCCAACATCTGCAGCTTTAGTGTATATACCTCCACCCACACGTGCAAATAATGCAATTGACGAAGCTCCTAATGAAAAACCTGACAGTACATTTAATACCATTTGAATATTCTCAGCACCAGGCCACATGTATTGGTATATCATAAACAATCCACTCAAGCCTAAAACACCTAGACCAACAACGCCCATTCCCATAACTGAGCCTCCAGCGAAAGCAACTTCCAATGCTTTTTCTAATGATGTTTGTGCTGCTTGTGCAGTTCTAACATTTGCTTTTGTTGCTGTTCTCATACCTATAAAACCTGCCAAAGCAGAACAAATAGCACCAACAATAAAAGAAAAAGCAACCATTCCATGCGAAATATGAATACTATTTTCATCTCCATATTCATCAACTCCTTTAAAAAATAATAAAATTGAAACAGCTACTATAAAAATTAAAAGTATTTTATACTCAGCTTTTAAAAAAGACATTGCCCCATCAGCAATGTGTTTAGCAATTTTTGACATTTTCTCATTTCCCTTGTCTTGCTTTGTTACCCAAGTATTTTTTAAGTAAACAAATATGAGTGCCAAAACCCCAAATAAAGGCAAAAATTTTACGATTAATTCCATTTTTAGTTAGTTAGTTATTCATTAATTTTTTTTCATAAACGCCAAAAATAGCATTTTCAAACGTTTTCGCAAGATTTTTACCTAAAAAAAAAACCTTTCAAAATTTGAAAGGTTTTTTTGTTATTTTATATTGTAAAAGTTCTCTTCTTTTTATGTTCACTTAATTCATATCTTTCAACTGCAGTTTTTACCAACTCCAAAGCTTCATTTACATCACCCCAGCCTCCAACATCTACTTTCTTTTCTTCTAAATCTTTATAAACTTGAAAAAAATGTTCAATTTCTTTTACTTGATGTGGATTCATATCTGAAATATCACTTAGCTCATTCCAAATTGGATCCGAAACTGGCACACAAATAATTTTTTCATCAGGTCCTTTTTCATCAGTCATATGAAATACTCCAATTGGTTTTACTTCCATAACACACATTGGAAATGTAGGTTCACTACCTAAAACCAACACATCTAAAGGATCTTTATCTAAAGCTAAAGTTTCAGGGATAAAACCATAATCTCCAGGATACATCATTGAGGAAAATAACATTCTATCAAAACGAATTTTGTGTAGTACAAAATCGTACTCATATTTATTTCTACTTCCTTTTGGTATTTCAATTAATACATCAAATGTTGTTTCATTTTTAGCACTCATATTCTTTTTCTTTTTATTAGTTCTACAATATTACAAAATTCACACTGTTTGAAGTCTTATTTTTACAGGTTTTTAAAAATGAAAACCAAAAGCTCCTTTAATGGCAAAATTATTTGCGTTAGGCACATCTCTATAATTGCCTCTCCAGCTAAAATCTATTCTAAATACTTTAAATATATTTCCAATACCTACATTATATTCAAAATATGTTTTTGTTGGAGCTAAATAATTAATATTTGAAGCGTTTAAAATTTTGTTTTTATCTGATATTTCACCCCAAACACCTTTTACCCCTACAATTTCTCTTAAATTTAATTTTCGTAATAAAGGAATTCTTGATAAAAAACGACCATTAAAACTATGTTCTACATGAATAGAAGCATACGTGTCTGTAACAAATTCATAATAATCAAGTAATGAATAGGTGTTTTCTATTGTGAAATATGATTGATTTCCTGGAACAACATTTAATAAACCCAAAGGCGCTTCACCAAATGTTTTACCAATTTCAAAAGTTGTAAACGTTCTACCAAAACCGCCAATTAAAATTGGTTGTCTGTAATAAAATTGTATTTTTTCATAATCAAAATCACTTTTAAATACTCCTTTTATTCCTCTTGAATAATTTAAAAACAAAGTTGAATATGTGCTTGAAACTTCATTTCTTTCAACTCCATATCCAATTGTTTTTCTATTTGGTGTATATCTTATAGAAAAATCAATTTCAGATTGAATTATATCTGATTTTTTTATTCCATTTGTCTCATCAACCCAATAATCTAAATTAAAAGTATCTGGTGAAGCTGACTCTAAAGTTCTATATGAAGCTCCTAATCTTAATTCTAAATTAGCTTTTGGTTCAATTGAAAAAAATACATTTGATAAATTAATAGAGGTTAGTTTACTATTATCTCCTGAAGAGAATAATGATGAAGACGCAAAACTTCTACCTAAAACATCATTAGTTGTTGTTAAACTTACACCTATTTGTTCAATATCTTTTCTATTTCCAACTCCAATTGTAAATCTACTTTTTGGCTCTAACATCCATTTTCCTGATAAGCCATATTTAAATTTTTCATCTTTCAACCCATAAGCTGTGTAAGCTTGAACTCTCCAAGGTTCATTTCCTCCTAAAAAAGTTCTTCCTCCAACTCGTATTCTCCAACCTTCAACATCATTTTTACCAAATGTGGAAAAAATTGGACCATAGTCAAAATTATTAAATTCAATATATCCTGAACCTAAAATAGAAACTAAATTATAAAGCCTTTTAAATTTTGGTACTGTTGTAAGTGTATCAAGCATTTTATAAATACCCAATTCATTTTCATTCAATTTTTCTTGTCTATTAATACTCCAATAATCTTCTGTTTTATTGTAAATTTTTTCTTCGTAAAGGTTGCTTTCTTTTACATAAAATTTATCCTCTTTCGGTTTATTGAATTGATAATCTTTATACATGGTTGTCCGTTTCCCATACAATCCTTTCGATTTGTCTTTTTTATTTAAACTGAAATCAGACATCATGTAATCTCTTTTCAGAAGAAATACAGAATCATTTAAAACATTAAATTCCTGTTCAATATAAATATCTTTAACCCAGTTAATGTTTGCGCTTTTACTTACCTGCATATTAATTTCCTTAATAGCAAAAGTGGAATCATTCACCCAAAAATCTCCTTTAAAGGTTAATTCTCCTTTACGTCTTGGATAATAAATTATATTATAACACCATTTATTATCAATAAATGCACTATCTGTTAATACATAATTATAAGTTGAAACACCTGCAGCCTTTGAAATTGGACTCACAAAACTTTTATCAAAAATTTTAATATAACTATCGTATACATTATAATCTACGTACAAATCTTTTATAAAAGCAATTACATTTTGGTTTGAATTAAAACCTGAGTTTTTGTTAGCAACCAAATCTTCACGAAGTTTTTTAGCTCCTTTATTTTTACCGTAAGAATTATAAACAGATTCATTAATAAATATTGGCAAAAATGATTTTCCCGTAATATTTGAAGTGTCAATTTCCTCAAATATAAATTCCATTCCTTTAAAAAGCTTTTTCTTCATAAAGGCACTATCCACATTATTCATGTCAAATTCAAGCTTTTCATACTTTTCATATTGATATTGATCAAATAAATAAATACCATTTTGACGCTTTTTAGCCCAAATTTTCTCTAGAATTGCAATAGCCGGATTCCCTTTTTTCTTAACCTTTCCAGCATAAATAAATACTTCACCTAATTGTGCTGCTGCTTCATTTAAAACTATTTTTAGGTTGAAATCTCTATTTTTCACTAAATGTTTTGTGGTTTCAAACCCTAAAAATGAAACCTCAATTTCAGTGTAAGTTTTATCTGATTCTAGATAAAATTTTCCGTTTTCATCGGAAACTGTTCCAACTGTTGAACCTGTGAAAACTATATTAGCAAATGGAACTGATTGATTTTGAGAATCAACTACAACACCACTTATTTTAACCTGAGCAAAACTGTTTAAACAAAGAAGTAAAAACAATATATTTAATCTTTTTAATTTGTTTCCCATAATAAAAAAAATCCTTTCGGGTAAGCCCGAAAGGAATTTATAACGCAAAATTTATACCATTTATTTTATATACAACACATCCTTAACTGCTTTAACAACATCATTAAAGTTTGGCAACCACTCATCCATTAATACTGGAGAATAAGCTGCTGGAGTATCAGCTGTAGTAATTCTTCTTATTGGAGCATCTAAATAATCAAAAACATTTTCTTGAACTTGAAATGTAATTTCAGATGAAATACTAGCAAATGGCCAAGCTTCCTCTAGTACAACCAATCTATTTGTTTTTTTAACTGAAGTAAAAATAGCTTCAAAATCCATTGGTCTAATAGTTCTCATGTCTAAAATTTCACAAGAAATTCCTTCTTTTTCTAAAACTTCAGCAGCCTTATAAGCTTCTTTAATAATTTTTCCAAAAGAAACAATTGTTACATCTGTACCTACTCTTTTAATATCAGCAACACCAATAGGAATTAAATATTCACCTTCTGGCACTTCCATTTTATCACCATACATTTGTTCTGACTCCATAAAAATAACAGGATCATTGTCTCTAATTGCTGATTTTAACAAACCTTTCGCATCATATGGATTTGATGGCACAATTACTTTTAAACCAGGTGTATTTGCAAACCAGTTTTCAAAAGCTTGAGAATGTGTTGCTCCAAGTTGACCTGCTGAACCTGTTGGGCCTCTAAAAACAATAGGGCAATTTAATTGACCTCCAGACATTTGTCTAATTTTAGCAGCATTATTTATAATTTGATCAATACCAACTAAGGCAAAATTGAAAGTCATAAATTCAACAATTGGTCTGTTACCATTCATTGCAGCTCCTACTGAGATTCCCGCAAATCCTAACTCAGCAATTGGTGAATCAATAACACGTTTTGATCCAAATTCATCAAGCATTCCTTTAGAAGCTTTGTATGCCCCATTATATTCTGCAACCTCTTCACCAATCAAAAAGATAGATTCATCTCTTCTCATTTCTTCGCTCATTGCTTCACAAATGGCTTCTCTAAATTGTATAGTCTTCATTTTTATCTAATTGTTTACAATTTGCAAAAGTAAACAATTCTTATTTTACTATCAAAAAAATAATGTTTTATAAAATTTTACTATGCACGCATAGCATTTTTAAAAAAAAGTAGTACATTCGTAAAAATTAAAGGTAAAAGCCTGTATTTTTACAATAATTATTCAAATATATAATAAAATGAAAATATTAGTTTGTATTAGTCACGTTCCAGACACTACATCAAAAATTAATTTCACAGAAAATGATTCTAAATTTGATAGTAATGGCGTGCAATTTGTCATAAATCCTTACGATGAGTTTGCTTTAACAAGAGCAATGTGGTTTAAGGAAAAACAAGGAGCAACAGTTACTGTAGTAACTGTTGGAAATGCTACTACAGAACCAACTTTAAGAAAAGCATTGGCTATTGGTGCAGATGATGCTATTAGAGTTAATGCTGAAGCAATTGACGGATTCATGGTTGCTAAAGAACTATCTGATGTTGTAAAAAATGGTGGATTTAATTTAGTTTTAGCTGGAAAAGAATCTATTGATTATAATGGTGGAATGGTTCCTGGTATGCTGGCATCATTTTTAGATTATAATTTTGTGAATGCTTGTGTTGGTCTTGAAATTGAAGGAAATAAAGCTACAATTTCTCGTGAAATAGACGGTGGTAAAGAAATATTATCAGCAGATTTGCCTTTAATTATTGCTGGGCAAAAAGGATTGGTTGAAGAAAAAGATTTAAGAATACCTAATATGCGAGGTATTATGATGGCTCGTCAAAAAAAGTTAGAAGTAGTAGAATCTAAATTTAATGAAGCAGCTTCAAAATCGGTTTCATTTGAAAAACCTACAGCAAAATCTGCCTGTAAACTAGTTGATAATGTTGATGAACTTATAGGCTTATTACACAACGAAGCTAAAGTAATTTAATTTTAATCTAATACAAAACATCAAAAATATATGTCAGTTTTAGTTTTTGCCGAAACATCGGAAGGAAAATTTAAGAAATCAGCTTTTGAAGTAACCTCTTATGGGAAAAAAGTTGCAGAACAATTAGGAACCAATGTAGTTGTATTAACAATTAATGCTAACGATGCATCATTATTATATACATATGGTGCTGAAAAAGTACTAAATGTAAGCAATGAAAATTTAAAGTTCAACGCTAAAGTTTATTCAAATATAATTAAACAAGCTTCAGAAAAAGAAAATTCTACAGTTATAGTAATAGATTCTAATACTAACGGATTATATATAGCTCCAATGGTTGCAGTAAATTTGAAAGCTGGTTATGCCAGTAATGTTGTAGCCATACCAAATTCTGTATCTCCTTTTACAGTTAAAAGAAAAGCTTTTTCAAGCAAAGCATTCAATCTCATTGAAATTAATACAACAATAAAAGTACTTTCATTATCAAAAAATTCATTTGGGTTAATTGAAAATAAAGTTGAAGGAACCACAGAAGTTTTTTCTCCTTCTATCGCTGAAAGTGGAATTCAATCTATAAAAATTGAACAAACTTCAGGCAAAGTAACTATTGCGGATGCTGATATAGTTGTTTCCGGAGGAAGAGGTTTGAAAGGCCCTGAAAATTGGGGAATGATTGAAGAATTAGCAACAGTACTTGGCGCAGCAACTGCGTGTTCAAAACCAGTTTCAGACTTAGGTTGGAGACCGCATAGCGAACATGTTGGACAAACTGGAAAACCTGTAGCTTCAAACTTATATATTGCAATTGGAATTTCAGGAGCAATTCAACATTTAGCTGGTATTAACTCTTCAAAAGTGAAAGTTGTTATAAATACTGATGCTGAAGCACCATTTTTTAAAGCTGCAGATTACGGTATTGTTGGTGATGCTTTTGAAGTTGTTCCAAAATTAGTTGAAAAGTTAAAAGAATTTAAAGCAAATAACGCATAATTTTACTAAATTGTGCCTCTTAATAAGGCTGTCTGATTTATGGACATCAAGTCCTTTGATTAGACAGCCTTTTTTGTTAATTTTAACTTATGAGTTTAGTTCGCCTAAATATAAAAGGTATATCTTATAGTCAAACACAAAGCGGTGCCTATGCATTAGTTTTAAGTGAGGTTAAAGGAAGTAGAACATTGCCAATAGTAATTGGAGCTTTTGAAGCTCAGTCAATTGCAATTGCTTTGGAAAAAGAAATAAAACCTCCCAGGCCTTTAACACATGATTTATTTAAAAGTTTTGCTGATAGATTTCATATCATTATTAAGCAAGTAATTATACATAAACTAGTTGATGGCGTATTTTATTCCAGTTTAATTTGTGAAAGAGATAATATTGAAGAAATTATTGATACAAGAACTTCTGACGCTATAGCATTAGCAACAAGATTTAATGCTCCAATATTTACTTATGAAAACATCTTAGATAAAGCAGGAATTTATTTAAAAATTAAAGATGAATTAACTCCAGAAAAAGAAGATTCAATCATTGAAAATTTAATTGAAAAACCTAAAAAAGAAGCATCTTATACAAAAGATACTTTAAAACAATTAAATGAAAAATTAGATCAAGCTGTTTTAAATGAAGACTACGAATTAGCAGCAAAAATAAGAGACGAAATAAATAAACGCACTTCATAACATTATTACTTTATATTACAATCCTTATGATAAAAAAAATAACTTTATCTGCCCTTTTCCTTTTTAGTATAATTACAGTTAACTCACAAGAAATATCCACAAATATTTTAATTGAAAATCAAGGATTTTCAGTTAATTCACTTTGGAGAGGTATTCTTGGAATGGTTTCACTTTTAGTTATAGCTTATTTATTTAGCAGTAATAGAAAGGCTATAAATTGGAAAACTGTTGGAGCTGGTTTATCTGCTCAACTATTAATTGCTATTGGAGTTTTAAAAATTCCATTTATTCAAGCCATTTTCGAATTTGTTGGAGGTATTTTCACAAATATTTTAGATTATACTGCTGCAGGAAGTGTATTTTTATTTGGTGGACTAATGAATATTGATTCCTATGGTTTTATATTTGTATTTCAAATTTTACCTACTATCATATTTTTCTCTGCCTTAACTTCCTTATTATTTTATTTGGGAATTATTCAAATTATTGTAAAAGGAATGGCTTGGGCATTAACAAAATTATTATATATTTCTGGTGCTGAAAGCTTATCGGTTGCAGGAAATATATTTTTAGGTCAAACTGAAGCTCCTTTAATGATTAAGGCTTATTTAGACCGAATGAACCGTTCAGAAATATTGTTGGTAATGATTGGAGGGATGGCTACTGTAGCTGGTGGTGTTTTAGCTGCTTATATTGGGTTTTTAGGAGGAAATGACCCTGTTTTACGTTTACACTTTGCAAAACATTTATTGGCAGCATCAGTAATGGCAGCACCTGGAGCAATTGTAATTTCAAAGATGCTATATCCTCAAACTGAAAAAATTAATACTGATGTTACAGTTTCACAAGAAAAAATTGGTTCAAACATTTTGGATGCAATTGCAAATGGAACTACTGAAGGTTTAAAATTAGCTGCAAATGTTGCTGCAATGTTGTTAGTTTTTGTAGCAATTATTGCAATGCTTAATGGTATACTTGGATGGGTTGGTGATGTTACTACTTTAAATGATTGGATGGCTGCAAATACACCTTACCAAAAATTCACATTAGAAGCTATTTTAGGAACTATTTTTGCGCCATTAATGTGGTTAATTGGTGTAGCAACTGAAGATATCATGCTAATGGGTCAATTACTAGGTGTAAAACTAGCTGCTAGTGAATTTGTAGGGTATATTCAACTTGCTGAACTAAAAAATGTTGCAAACATTACACATTTAACATACAATAAATCAGTTATTATGGCAACTTATATGTTATGTGGATTTGCAAATTTTGCTTCAATTGGAATTCAAATTGGAGGAATTGGATCTTTAGCACCAGGCCAAAGAAAAACTCTTTCAGAATTTGGAATAAAAGCACTTATTGGTGGTTCAATTGCATCACTTTTATCTGCTACAATTGCAGGAATGATTATTGGGTAATCTTATTAACAAATAAAGAATCTTTTAAACCCTTTAACTTTTCAACATTTAAACAGAAATAAATGAAACAATACTTAGACCTAATTAAACACGTACAAGAAAAAGGAATTTTAAAAGAAGACCGAACAGGAACTGGAACAAAAAGTGTTTTTGGGTATCAAATGCGATTTGATTTAAGTGAAGGATTCCCAATGTTAACAACAAAAAAACTACATTTAAAATCTATTATTTATGAACTTTTATGGTTTTTAAAAGGTGATACAAACATTAAATATTTAAACGAAAATAATGTTAAAATTTGGAATGCTTGGGCTAACAAAAATGGAGATTTAGGCCCTGTATATGGGCATCAATGGCGAAACTGGAACAATGAAGGAATTGACCAAATTACTGAAGTAATTAATACAATAAAAACAAACCCTGATAGTAGAAGAATGCTAATAAGCGCTTGGAATCCTAGCGTTTTACCAGATACAACAATTTCATTTACAGAAAATGTTGCAAATGGAAAAGCTGCTCTACCTCCTTGCCATGCTTTTTTTCAATTTTATGTTACTGATGGGAAATTATCTTGTCAATTATACCAACGAAGTGCTGATATTTTTTTAGGAGTTCCTTTTAACATAGCTTCGTATGCTTTATTAACAATGATGATGGCTCAAGTTTGTAATTTAAAACCTGGTGATTTTATTCATACTTTTGGTGACGCTCATATTTACAGTAACCATAGTGAGCAAATTAAATTACAACTTTCTAGAGAGCCCAAAGAATTGCCTCAAATGGAAATTAACCCTTCAATAAAAAATATTTTCGATTTTAATTTTGAAGATTTTACCTTAACTAATTATAATCCACACCCACATATTAAGGGAATTGTTTCAGTTTAAAATTAGATTTAAAAAATTAATAGTTCTTTAATAAATCATTTGGTAAACATTTAATAACTTTATAGTTATTTAAAGACAAATACTATGGATTCTCTAGAACTAAAAAATAAAATAATAAAAAGGATAATTGAAATTGATGATGTTAATTTACTAAAATCAATACAACTACTTTTTAATACATCAGATGAAAATATATCTAAATGTTTGAATATTGTGTTTGAAAAAGCAAAACAAGATAAATTAAATGAAACTGCAGATTTTACTGAATATATTAAAGAATGGGTTAAAAACATGTAATAATTATGAGCCAAAATATTGAACAACACGAATTATATGAAAATGCACGCTACCGAATTAAACAAAAAAAACGTTTATACTTTCATTTTATAGTTTTTTTAGTTGGCTCTGTTTTTTTAATTATTCTTAATAAAATTTTTAATGTTGGAGAAAACATTCTTGAAGACTGGTTTGTATTTGGTATTCTGCTTTGGTTTTTCTTATTTATACTACATTTCATAAATGTTTTTATTACAAAAAAGTTTATGGACAGAAATTGGGAACGAAAACAAATAGAAAAATTAGTAAAAAAACAAGAAATAAAAATTGCTGAACTTGAAAAAGAAGTAGTCAATGAAATGCGATTAAAAATTGAAGCTGACCAATATGCTGCTGAATTAAAAAAAAAAGAAACCCAAACAAACAATTTAAACCAAGAATGATTACCATAATTGCTGCAATTGCAGAAAATAATGCTTTAGGAAAAGACAATCAATTAATTTGGCATTTACCAGCAGATTTAAAAAGATTTAAAAAAGTTACATTAAACCACCATATTATTATGGGGCGTAAAACTTTTGAATCTTTAGGTAAACCACTTCCTAATAGAACAACTATAATAATAACTAGGAATAAAAATTACACAGTTGAAGGTTGTATAATTGTAAATTCTTTACAAGAAGCTCTAAACGCAGCTAAAAAAGACGAGAACCCATATATTTTAGGTGGCGCTGAAATATATAGACAAGCCATTAAAATAGCAGACAAATTAGATTTAACCTTTGTTCACCATAAATTTGAAGCTGATGCTTTTTTCCCAATAATTGATTCGAATATATGGAAAGAAGAAACTCGTGAAAATTTTGAAAAAGACGTAAATAATAAATACAATTATAGTTTTGCTACTTATTTAAAAAAATAAAATTTCTTCTTGCTTTTTCATATTTCTATTCTTTTTTAACATAATATTCAATTACGAAAACGTTTTAGGTTAATTTAAGATACTTTTAATGAGGTTTCATACATATTCATTCAATGCAATTTAGTAGTTTTGTAAAAAAACCATGAATACTTCAAAACCAGCATTTAGAAAAATTAACCCCTCTTTTGGAAGTTCTTTGAATGTTAGGGAGCATAATGAGAAAATTGAAGTGAATTTACCTTTTTGGCATTTTCATCCTGAATTAGAACTTGTATATGTAAATAAAGGAAAAGGAAAAAGACATATAGGTAGCCATCTTTCATATTTTAATAATAGCCAATTAATTTTAATAGGTGCCAATTTACCACATAGTGGATTTACTGATCGATTTTCAACAAATGGAACAGAAATTATTGTTCAATTCAAAGAAGATTTTTTAGGTGAGAGCTTTTTAGAAATTCCTGAGATGCAACAATTAAAAGCTTTATTTACAAGAGCAAAGAAAGGAATTATTTACAATATTGAAGCTAAAAAATATATAGGCCCTAAAATTGAAGAATTGTTAAATTATGAAGGAATTGAACGAATTATTAAATTTTTAGATGTTTTAAAAGATTTAGCTACTACTAATAATTATTCATTATTAAATGTAGATGGTTTTGCTTTTGAAGTTGAACCACAAGACAACAAAAAGATTGATATAGTTTTTGGACATGTCAGTAAAAATTTTAAACAATCAATTCCATTAGATGAGATTGCTGGGAAAGTGAGTATGACAGTTCCTGCCTTTTGTAGGTATTTTAAAAAAGTTACTGGGAAAACCTTCACTCAATTTGTTAATGAATTTAGAATTGTACACGCTACAAAACTGTTAGCTGAAAATCCAACAAGTATTACAGACATTTGTTTTGAAAGTGGTTTTAATAATTTTTCCCATTTCAATAAACTGTTTAAAAAATTTACTGGTAAAAGTCCTTTAAAATATAGAAATGAAATGAAACAATTAGTTATACAAAAATAAGGTTTTACTAATTTATTAATTTGAAATTTATTCTAAATAAAAAAGAGGCTTTAAAAGCCTCTTCTTTTTGTTAACCAAATATATAATAGTAATAATTATGTAAACGTTTTTTTAAACCTTAAATTATTATACTACAAATATACTATGTATGACTTTTTTAAAATACATCATTCTTTTCTTATTTATGTATTATATTGACCTTGTTATGGTTTACGAAAACGTTTTAGGTTAATTTAATATATAAATAGAGCTATTTTAAGATCCGTTTATTTAACTAATGAAATTCAATTATATATGGCATTCTTGCCTGAATTCCCTTCAAATTAGAAATACTTTTTAACGTTTTATAAATTTTATAATTTTCTTCACCAAACTCTTCAATAAACAATTTTTCTTTTGTTTTCATAAAAGGGAATCCACTAAATCTGTCTTCCAACTCAACTTTATAATCTGGATAATTTCTAATTTTATAATCTGTAATTTCAGCTAATTCAGCTGCAGCAACAATTGCATCATCTAAATTTCCAATTGTATCTACCAATCCAATATTTTTTGCATCAACACCAGACCAAACTCTTCCTTGAGCAATGCTATCAACAGCAGAAAAACTCATGTTTCTGCCGGCAGAAACTCTATCTAAAAAAGTAGTATAAACTTGTTCAACACCTTCTGTAGTAACAGCTCTAAAATCATTTGTCATAGGCTCAAAAACACTATAACTAGCACCTTTATTTGTACTTACTTGTTCTGCATTTATTCCAATATTTCCAGCTAATTTACTTACGTTTGGAATTACTCCAAATACACCTATTGATCCTGTAATAGTAGTTGGTTCTGCAAATATTTTGTCTGCGTTACAAGCTATATAATACCCTCCAGATGCAGCAACATTCCCCATAGAAACTACAATAGGTAATTTTTGTTTAGTCAATTCAATTTCACGCCAAATTAATTCTGAAGCCAAAGCGCTTCCTCCCGGAGAGTTAATACGGAGTACAATAGCCTTAACATCTTTAGATTTTCTAATAGTTCTTAAGGTATTAATTATTAATTCCTGGCCAATATAATTCTCATCTCCTTTTCCATAAATAATCTCTCCTTGAGCGTATAATACAGCAATTTTATTTGAAGCTGAAGATGTAATACGGCCTTTCCCTGTTGAAATATAATCTTCAATAGAAATTTTCCTTAAATCTTCATTTTCTGTAATCCCAACAGCATTTTTTAAAATGTTTTCATATTCATCCAAGTAAATTGTTCCATCAATTAAATTATTTGCCAATGCTAAATCAGCATTTCGTCCCAGTAAATTATCTGCAATATTATTTAATTCATCAACAATAATATTTCTACTTTTAGAAACATCATCTAATATTTCTTTCCAAATAGCATTTATAAAGGATGTAATTTGCGCCCTATTATCTTTACTCATTTCATTATATAAATAGGGTTCTACTGCACTTTTGTACTTTCCATGACGAATTACTTCCATTGTTACACCAGATTTATCTTCCAAATCTTTATAAAATAAAATTTCTGATGATAATCCTTTAAAATCAACAGCTCCAACAGGATTTAAATAAATGGAATCTGCAACAGAACTTAAATAATATGATTTTTGATCATACATATCTGCATATGCATTGATAAATTTCCCAGATTCCTTAAATTCTTCTAATTTATTTCTAATAGCCTGTGTTTGTGCAATTCCTGCCTGAACACCTAATGTTTGAATGCTAATTCCTCTTATATTTGCATCCTCTTTTGCGTTTTCAATTGCATTTAATATTTCATTAAGTGCAATTTTATCATCATTAAAACCTAATAATTCATCAAATGGATTATCACTTTTTGGAGCAAAATCTTTAACCTCCTTATCTAATTTTATTTCTAAAACGGAGTTCTCTTTCACTGAAATCTTGTCTGTTTCGCCAAAAGCAGCAGCCACTAAAACAATAAGAACTAAAATAATTCCAAAAGCTATTAAAGTTCCAAATATTGATGCAAATAAATTTTTTAAAAAATTCATATTAATTTAAATTTAGTGTACAAAAAAAAGTACAAATGTTTATAAGTTGAGTGACAAAGATATATTTTTAAATAATACTTTTCTTTTCTTTGTATTCACTTTATGCAAATAGTTAGAACAACATATTTATCTTTGGGAAGCAACCTTGGCAACAAGTTTGAAAATTTACAACTTGCATTAAATTTAATAGCAGAAAAAATGGGTGTAATTGTTAAAATTTCACACATTTACAAAACAGCATCTTGGGGTTTTGAGAGTGAAGAATTTTACAATATTTGCATTCAGGTATCCACCAGTTTAAATCCTGAAAATATTTTAATTGCTATTCAAGAAACTGAACTTTCTTTAGGTAGAAATAGAACTTCTGAAAAAGGTTACCAAGCCAGAACAATTGATATTGATGTGCTACTTTTTGACAATGAAATAATTTTTTCGAAAGAATTAATTGTGCCACATAAAGAAATGTTGAAAAGAAAATTTGTACTTGTGCCATTGGCAGAAATTGCTCCAAATTTTATTCATCCTATTGAAAAACAACGAATTTCAGTTTGTTTAGAAAATTGTACAGATAATAGCCCTATTGAGCAACTTGATTTAAAATTAAAAAAACCTATTTCATTATCAGAAAAATATAATTATATAGCTATTGAAGGAAATATTGGAGCAGGAAAAACAACATTAGCTACTAAAATTGCTGAAGATTTTAATGCCAAAATTGTACTGGAACGTTTTGCTGACAATCCTTTTTTGCCAAAATTTTATGAAGATAATGAGCGTTATGCTTTTCCTTTAGAAATGAGTTTTTTAGCTGATAGGTATCAGCAACTTTCAGATGATTTAGCACAATTTGATTTATTTAAAAATTTTATAGTCTCTGATTATTACATTTTTAAATCGTTAATTTTTGCGCAGGTAACACTTCAAAAAGAAGAATATTTTTTATATAGAAAAATGTTTGACATTATGTATAAAGAAATTTCTAAACCTGATTTGTATATTTATTTATATCAAAATACGCCTCGCTTACTTGAAAATATTAAAAAAAGAGGTAGAGATTATGAACAGAATATTGCACCTGAATATTTAGATAAAATTCACAAAGGTTATGCAACTTTTATAAATACTGAAGAAAATTTAAATACTTTAATTATTGATGTTTCTGATAAAGATTTTTTGTCTAACTCAACAGACTATAAAGAAATCATTGAGTTAATTAAAAACACGCCTTAAATTACTTTTTCAATTCTAATTTATCAGCAAAATAATCACAAAAATCACGCATAGTAGCGCTCATTTTATCATCATTAGTTGCAGATTGAAAAGTATCAGCCATAGTAACTAAGGTTTGATGAAAAAATTGTTTCATCTCATCAATAGGCATATCTTTTGTCCATAAATCCATTCTTAATGTTTCTTTAGATTTATGATCCCAAACTGAAATTAATAAGGCTTTTGCCTCTTCATTTTCAATAGCTCCATCATTTGCAGACCAATTTAATTTTTCAGGGACTTTATTTTCATCTAAACCAACTATAAATTCAATTTTTGAAGTATGTTTAACTGCCATTATTTTTTAGGTTTGTATTTTGATTTTTTAAATATTTCTTCGCCATCCGTTTGCAAAAGTTGTTGCAAAGTTACACTATTATTATTCATATAAGATCGTACAATTTGCCATCCTAACCAAACTCCAACTCTGCCAGGTGAATCCTTATCAATATCAATATAAAACTTTGAAAATGGAGCATCTTCAACAAATCTTTTATATAATTCAGTATCTGTACTATACAACAACTTGTTTTCAATAAAATATTTCCAAATCTGAGGCTCATTCATACGAATCCAATCCAATTCATTTTGGGTATAACCAATTTTTTGAGAATCAATTACTTCAGGCAAATAACAATCAATCATATATAGCTTTTTCCCTTCAGCTAAAATAATATCAAGGAATTGCCTTGAATTTTTTTCTTGTAAATATTTTTCACTTATGCTTTTAGCAACATCAACAACTAATTGTGATTTCTCATAATTTTTAGATAAATAAGGTGGAAAATCTGCATAAACCTCATCACTTTTCCCTAAATACATATCAAGCGAAACAAACAACAAACTATCTGCATACATTACTTTATTCCTATAATCTAAATCTGTAATTAAGGTAATTATCTTTGGAGATTTAAATGTTGGGTGGTAATATTTAATATGTTGAAATAAACTTTTAATCTCAGTTTCTTCACTAGAAAAATCTTTAAAAACTTCTTGGGTTTTTTGAAATAGCAACATTTCATTCTTATCATTAATTTTTTCTAACCATATACTATCTGGGTTATTTACAGGAAATAAATACGGATATTTATTTTTAAGACTTTGTAAAGTATTCTCATTTGAGGTGTAAAATTGTTCTTCAAAACGATCAACAATTACACTAACTTCAACAGCCGATACATCTATTGCTCTATTTTTTTCTTGATTACACGATATTATGGCAAATAATATAAAGGCTACACTGATAAGTTTATTCATTAAATTTTTATATTTACACTTCTATTTTTAAAACGCTAAAATTACTAAAAAAGTTTAAGTATGAATACTGAAAAAATTGTTAATCATATTGTTTCCTGGTTAAAAGATTACGCTATTAATTCAAAAGTGAATGGTTTTGTTATTGGAATTTCTGGCGGTATTGATTCTGCAGTAACCTCAACACTTTGTGCTAAAACAGGATTTCCAGTATTATGTGTTGAAATGCCTATTCATCAAGCACAAAATCAAGTTTCAAGAGGCAGAGAACATATTTCGTATTTAAAGCAATCTTTTGAAAAAGTAACTTCTACTGAAGTAAACTTAACAACTACATTTGATAACTTTAAAAATGCTGTACCAATTGTTAACAATGAAGATACTGTTTCATTGAGTTTAGCAAATACACGTGCTCGTTTACGTATGACAACTTTGTATTATTTAGCTGGTTTACACGGTTATTTAGTTGCAGGAACTGGAAATAAAGTTGAAGATTTTGGAGTTGGATTTTTTACAAAATATGGTGATGGCGGTGTAGATTTAAGTCCAATTGCCGATTTAATGAAATCTGAAGTATATAAAATAGCAGCTTATTTAAATGTCCCAAACTCTATTCAAGTTGCACAACCAACAGACGGATTATTTGGTGATAGCAGAACGGATGAAGATCAAATTGGAGCAAGTTATAATGAATTAGAATGGGCAATGATCCAAGATGAATTAGGAAAAACAGAAACCGATTTTCACAATAGAGAAAAAGTTGTTTTTAAAATTTACAAGCAACGAAACAATGCAAACAAACATAAAATGGATCCAATTCCAGTTTGTGAAATTCCTTTAGAACTAAAAACAAATAACTAAACTACACGTCCAAGTCTATTGGCTAAGCGAATTTTTAAACCAGTATAAAGCATTACAGATTCCAAGCTTTCAGTTCTTTGAAGTTCATCTTCTACCTCACTTAGTTTAATGGCATTTATTTTTTGCTCAATAAGTACACGACGTAAATTATAAATGGCATCTAATACCATTTTAGAAAGATCATTTTCTTTGCTTTTTGGAAATACATTTTTACGGCTCCAATTACTTAAATTATGTTTTTCATCATCCATTAATATATTAGTAACCATTGTTGCAATTTCACTATTAGCATTATTTACCAAAGTATCAACAGAAATAGATTCATTTTGATTTAATTGCTCAATTACCTCATAGTAAATATGTTTAAAAGTGTCATCTGTAAATTCAACTTCATCCTCTTGTAAATTCAAATAAATTTCTTTTGAAACCACATTGGTAATGTGCACTTTCTGTAATTTATTTGGTTTATGAGGATTTACAACTTCAGGCTCTTCAAAATCTATAAAATCTACTTCATTATTGCCATAAAGCAGTAATACTTTAATAATTTCTCTTTCATATTTTTTCAACTCATCAATTTTTTCAAATTGTGGAGTTTTAATTAAAATAGGCTCCAATGGCCTTTCTTGTATTGGTTTTCCAGACGCTTCTCTTCTCTCTTTTTTATCTAATTGAGCTAATTCACTAAACAAAACATTTTCAGAAATTTCCATGACTCTAGAACATTCCTGAATATAAACTTCACGTTGAATTCTATCTGGAATTTTTGAAATACTTACTACAATGTCTCTAATTAATCCAGCTTTTTTTACAGGATCATCTTGTGCGTCTTTCATTAATAAAGACACTTTAAAATTGATAAAATCTTGTGAGTTTGTATTTAAATATTCTTTTAGTTCTTCAGTACTTACTTTTTTTGCAAAACTATCTGGATCATCACCATCAGGGAAAGATAGTACACGAACATTCATTCCCTGCTCTAAAATTAAATCAATACCTCTAATAGAAGCTCTAATTCCGGCTGCATCTCCATCAAAAAGGATTGTAATATTTTTTGTAAGCCTATTTATTAATCTAATTTGATTTTCAGTTAGTGCTGTTCCTGATGATGCCACTACATTTTCTATACCTGATTGATGAAATGAAATTACATCGGTATAACCTTCAACTAAATAACAGTTATCTTCTTTTGCAATACTTTGTTTTGCATAATAAATACCGTATAAAACATTGCTTTTATGGTAAATATCACTATCAGGAGAGTTTAAATATTTAGCGGCTTTTTTATCATTTGTCAAAATTCGACCACCAAAACCTAATACTCTACCACTCATACTATGAATAGGAAACAATACACGCCCTTTAAATCTATCGAATTGCTTTACACCATTTGGTGCTAATAAATCTTGTTTAACAATTGTTAAACCTGTTGATTCTAAATATTTAAGATTATACCCTTTATTTATAGCTTCAGATGAAAAAGCATCCCAATTATTTAGGGCATAGCCTAGTTGAAATTTCTCAATAGTTTCATCTGTAAATCCGCGTTCTTTAAAATAGCTTAATCCAATAGCTTTCCCTTCGTTATCGTCTAACAAAATTCTATGAAAATAATCTCGTGCAAATTCAGATACCAAAAACATGCTTTCTCGTTCATCAGCCTGTTGTTTTTGCTCATCAGATTGCTCTGTTTCTTCTATTTCAATATTGTATTTTTTTGCTAAATACCGAATTGCTTCTGGATAAGAATAATGCTCATGTTCCATTAAAAATGAAACAGCATTACCACCTTTTCCTGTACTGAAATCTTTCCAAATTTGTTTCACAGGTGAAACCATAAAAGAAGGTGAACGCTCTTCAGAAAAAGGGCTTAAACCTTTAAAGTTGCTTCCTGCTTTTTTAAGTTGAACAAACTCACCAATAACCTCCTCTACACGAGCAGTTTCAAAAACTCTATCTATGGTATTTCTAGAAATCAATTTATTAGGATGAAATTTTAAGTTTTCTAAATTACAAAATTTAGCTAAAAAAATCACGCCTTAACAGGTAAAGCGTGATTTATTTTTTATGAAGTCTTTAATATTTAAGAAACTGCCTTTAGTTTTTTTATTGTAGACTTATTAATTTTGTTTTCGGCATATTTTTTATCTACAACTAACTCCTTCTCTTCTGTTCCAGGTAATTCAAACATTGCATCAGTTAAAATAGCTTCACATAAAGAACGTAAACCACGAGCTCCAAGCTTATATTCAACAGCTTTATCAACTATATATAATAATGCCTTTTCATTAATGGAAAAATCAATTCCATCCATTTTAAATAATTTTTTATACTGCTTTATTATAGAGTTTTTAGGTTCTGTTAATATAGCTCTTAATGTATCAGCATCTAAAGGATCCATGTGTGTTAAAACTGGTAAACGACCAATAATTTCTGGAATTAAACCAAATTCTCTTAAGTCTTTTGGAATAATATATTTCAATAAATTACTTTCATCAACTTTATCAACTTTAATTGAAGCGCTATAACCAACGGCCTGTCTGTTTAAACGTTTTCCAATAATTTTATCTATTCCTGAAAATGCTCCTCCTGCAATAAATAATATATTTTTGGTGTTTACTTCAATAAATTTTTGATCAGGATGTTTTCTTCCTCCTTTTGGCGGAACATTTACAACTGAACCTTCCAATAACTTTAAAAGGGCTTGTTGAACTCCTTCCCCAGATACATCTCTAGTAATTGAAGGATTATCACCTTTCCTGGCAATTTTATCAATTTCATCAATAAAAACAATTCCTTTTTCGGCTTTTGCTACATCATAATCAGCAGCTTGTAACAAGCGTGTTAAAATTGTTTCAACATCTTCACCTACATAACCAGCTTCGGTTAAAACTGTTGCATCAACAATACAAAATGGCACATTCAACATTCTTGCTATTGTTCTTGCAATTAATGTTTTTCCTGTACCTGTTTCCCCTACAATTATAATATTACTTTTTTCAATATCAATATCATCTTCATCCTTTGAAGCCGGTTGTAATAACCTTTTATAATGATTATAAACAGCAACTGCCATTACTCTTTTAGCTTCATCTTGACCAATCATATATTGATCAATAAATTCTTTTATTTCACGTGGCTTTTTAACTATTAATTCTGATGAAATTGTAGCTGATTTATTTTCAGCAATTTCTTCCATCACAATTCCATGCGCTTGTTCAATACATCTATCACAAATATGTGCATCTAAACCTGCTATAAGCAAATCTGTTTCTGGCTTTTTTCTACCACAAAACGAACATTCTAAAACTTCCTCTTTTGCCATTTACTTGGTTTTATATTTTGGGGTTATTATTGATTTTAATAACTTATTTTCTAATTAAAACTTCATCAATCATTCCATAAGCTTTCGCTTCTTCAGCCTTCATCCAGTAATCTCTATCTGAATCAGCATGGACTTTTTCCATTGTTTGACCTGAATGTTTAGAAATTATTTCATACAATTCATTTTTTAATTTCATAATTTCTCTAGCAGTAATTTCAATATCACTTGCTTGTCCTTGAGCACCCCCTAATGGTTGATGAATCATAACACGAGAATGTGGAAGTGCAGAACGTTTCCCTTTTTCACCTGCACACATTAATACAGCTCCCATTGAGGCTGCCATACCAGTACAAATAGTTGCAACTTCTGGTTTAATAAATTGCATAGTGTCATAAATTCCTAACCCTGCATATACTCCACCTCCTGGTGAATTTATATAAATTGAAATATCTTTAGAATTATCAACACTTTCTAAAAACAATAATTGAGCCTGAATAATATTAGCTACGTAATCATCAATTGCTGTACCTAAAAATATAATTCTATCCATCATTAAACGTGAAAACACATCCATTTGAGCAACGTTTAATTGACGTTCTTCAATAATATATGGCGTAACACTGCTAACCAGTTTATCATAATACATGCTATTAATTCCTTGGTGCTGTGTAGCAAATTTTTTAAATTCTTTTCCGTAATCCATTTTTCAGGGTTTTAATAATTAGTTGGTAAAGATAAGAAGTATTTATTTATTATAAACTGTAAAATATATTGAATAGTATTTACTTTAAAAAAGAGGTTTTTTTTTGTAATTTTATTATGCGCGCATAATATTTTTGTGTATCTTTGAGAAGGATTTTTGAAATTAAAACAACATATTAAATTATATATCATGAAATCAAAAATAATCACATTCCTACTAGTAGCTTTTACGATAGGTACTTACGGACAAGAATTTGAAAAAGGAACTATTATAACACAGCGTTATGATACAATTACAGATGTGCAGGTTAAAAAAATGAGTGACTCTAAAAGTCTTCTTCACATAACTTATATTGATGTTAACGGAGCTGAACAATCACCAGATATTGAATCAGTAAAATGTTACACAAGAGGTGAAGATATGTTCTGTAGAATATACAGTTCTGGAGAAATGATTTTAGCCAAACAACTTGCCATGGGAGAAAAATTAAATTTATACGAAAGAGATAATAATGGAAGTAAAACTTACTACGTTGAAAAAGTTTTTGATGAAATAATAAAAGTACCTTCTTCAAACAGCAAGTTTAAAAAAGTTTTAGGAGAATTTTTAAGTGAATCGCCTCAAATTGCAGAAAGAATAAAATCACAAGAATTACAAGACATTATAGAAATAGTAAACCTTTACAACAAAGGTTAATATGTTGGTTTTAGTTTAAAAAGCTCGAAAACGAATTGTTTTCGAGCTTTTTTATGGAATACCATTCTTGATTTTTAACTATATTTGAATTTAAAAATCATTCCATACTAATGAAAGCCAATTTATCTTTATTACTACTACTAACATTTAACTCCATCCTATTTTCACAAAATTTTAAAGACAGGTTTGATACCATTGATATTAAACACTATAATTTAAACATTGAAGTAAACGACACCACAAATAACATTGTTGCAACAATGAATATTTATGTGAAATTCAAACAAAAAGTAAGCCAATTCAAATTAGATTTTGCAGAAAGAGATTCAACTGGTAATGGGATGATTATTAAATCTATTTCTGAAAACAATAAGTCAATACCTTATACACATCAAAATAATGAACTCATTATTCAACCTACAGAAATAAAAACAGATAGTATTTTTAATTATAGTTTTCATTATGAAGGAATTCCAAAAGATGGACTCATTATAAGTAATAATTTATATGGCGATAGAACTTTTTTTGGAGATAATTGGCCAAACCGAGCTCATAATTGGTTTCCTTGTGTAGATCATCCATCAGATAAAGCAACTATTGAATATACAATTACTGCACCAAATCATTATCAAGTAATAGCTAACGGGCTTGAAATTGAAGAAACAAATATTAATTCTAATTTAAAACAATACAATTACAAATCTAACACCCCTATACCAACAAAAGTAATGGTTATTGGCATTGCTAAATTTGCAGTTCAAAATATTGGAGAAACTCATAATATTCCAGTATCAACTTGGGTATATCCTCAAACAAAAGAAGCTGGTTTTCATGATTTTTCAACAGCAAAAGAAATTTTAGATTTTTTTATTGAAAATGTTGGTGAATATCCATTCGAAAAATTAGCAAATGTACAATCTAAAACACGTTTTGGAGGCATGGAAAATGCTGGTAACATATTCTATTTCGAAAAATCTGTAACTGGAGAACGAAAACATGAAGATTTAATAGCTCATGAAATAGCACATCAATGGTTTGGAAATTCAGCAACAGAAATTGACTGGCCTCACATTTGGCTAAGTGAAGGTTTTGCAACCTATTTTACAAATTTATATGTTCAAAAAAGTTTAGGTGAAGATTCATTTCAAGAACGTTTATCCAAAGAAAAAGAAGAAATTTTTGCATTTTATAAAGAACAACAGACTCCTGTTATTGATTACTTTTCAACAGATTTAATGAGTATATTAAACCCAAACTCCTATCAAAAAGGTGGTTGGTTTTTACATATGCTTCGAAGAAAAATTGGTGATGAAAATTTTTGGAATGGTATAAAATTATATTATAGTTCATATAAATTTAAAAATGCATCAACGGATGATTTTAGAAAAAGTATGGAAAGTGTTTCTAATAGTAATTTGGAAGAGTTCTTTCATCAATGGTTAGGTCTATCTGGACATCCAATATTAAATACAAGTTGGATTTATCATCAAAATAAAGTGCAATTAATTATTGATCAAACCCAAGAAAATAATTTTAAATTTTCATTAGATATTGAATTGATTTATGATGACGGTACTTCAGAAATAAAAACAATTGAAGTTAATAACAGGTATTCACCTTTTGAAATTGAAACAAAAGGAGCTATAAAAAACATTAATTTTGACCCAAACAATTGGCTATTGGTAGAATTCATTAAAAGTTAATTATGAAATGTTCTCTTTGTAATTCTAAAACAAGTTCTTTTTTTAAAACAATTACAAAAGAATATTTTAAATGCAACAATTGCGATGCAATTTGCATGAATCCGTTAAATTATGTTACTGAAATTCAAGAAATAAAAAGATACACGGAACACAACAATGATATTAATGATATTCGCTACCAAAATTTTGTTAATCCAATCGTAAAGAGTGTTTTAGCCGATTTCGATACAACAAATAACGGTTTAGATTTTGGCTGTGGTACAGGACCTGTAATTACAAAATTATTACGTGATAAAAATTATACTATTACAACCTATGACCCTTTTTTTGAAAACAACTTAGAATCTCTAAAAACCACCTATAATTTTATTGTTTGTTGTGAAGTAATTGAACATTTTCATCAACCTTTAAAAGAATTTAAATTATTAAAATCACTTTTAAAACCTTCTGGTAAATTGTATTGTATGACAGATGTTTTTAATCAATCGATAAATTTTGAAAACTGGTACTATAAAAACGATGAAACACATGTGATTTTTTACACTAAAAACACTTTTGATTGGATTAAAAATGAGTTAGGGTTCTCAAAAGTGTCTGTTTTAAACCGATTAATTATTTTTGAAATTTAGCTAATTTTCCAATTTATTGCTAACATTCAAATTATGTGTGTATTAACACTTATATTTGCAAAAAATAAAACAATGACATTTTCAGATTTAAACTTAAACCGCTTTTTACTAAATGCCTTAGATGACCTTGGTATAAAAACACCAACACCAATTCAAGAAAAGGCTTTTTCTGTAATTATGAGCAGTAAAGATGTTATTGGAATTGCACAAACAGGAACCGGTAAAACCTATGCTTATTTATTGCCAATTTTAAGGCAAATAACCTATTCTGATCAAAAATTTCCACGCGTTTTAATTGTTGTACCAACTAGAGAACTCGTTGTTCAAGTTGTTCAGGAAATAAAAAATTTAACGCCTTATATTAATATAAGGTATGCAGGTATTTATGGAGGAACTAATATAAATAATGATAAACAACTTGTTTTCAAAGGTTTAGATATTTTAGTGGCAACACCTGGAAGATTGTTAGATTTAGCTTTAGACGGAATATTAAAGCTAAAATCAATTCAAAAATTGGTAATTGATGAAGTAGATGAAATGTTGAATTTAGGTTTTAGACCACAATTAACAACGCTGCTTGATATACTTCCAAAAAAGCGTCAGAACATATTATTTTCAGCAACATTAACAAAAGAAGTGGATGATTTATTAGATGATTTTTTTAAATCTCCTGTTAAAATTGAAGTTGGAACTAGTGGAAGTCCATTAGATACTATTGAACAAAAAGCGTATCCTGTACCAAATTTTAATACAAAAATTAACTTTTTAGTTTCACTTTTAAAGGAAAAAGAAACCTATAAAAAAGTATTGGTATTTGTCAAAAACAAAAATCAGGCAAATATTTTATTCAGTGAATTAGAAATTTTGCTTCCAAAAAAAGCACAAGTAATTCATTCAAACAAAACTCAAAACTACCGTTTACGTTCTATTGAAAATTTTGAAAAAAATATTTTTCAAGTATTAATTGCAACCGATATTGTAGCTCGTGGAATTGATTTATCAGATGTCAGCCATGTTATTAATATGAATATTCCAAAAAAACCTGAAAACTATATTCACAGGATTGGAAGAACAGGTAGAGCAGAACAAAAAGGAACTTCAATATCCTTTTTTACAGAAGACGAAGCAGATTATTTAGGAGAAATTGAGTTGTTAATGAGTAGAGAAATTGACGTTTATGACTTACCTGAAAATATTGAAATTTCTGAACAATTAATTGATGAAGAAATTCCAAGAGATCCCCAAGAAATAAATAATGATTCCCGTTCATCTTCATCTGAATTAGGCTCTGGGTTTCATGAAAAGAAGGATAAAAATAAAAAAGTTAATCTTGGAGGCTCGTACAGAAGAGAAATTGCAAAAAAGTACAAAAAGCCTAAAACTCGTGCTCCAAAAAGAAAGTAAAAATATTTGAGTGAATAAACTACAAACAGATAATTTATAAAACAAAAAAACCCTTAAAGCTACTTTAAGGGTTTTTATTTAATTTATTAAAACGATTATTTGTAAACTTCTTTTACAAATTCTTCATAATTAACTTCTTTTACTTTAAAAGTAATATTTCCTTTATAAAAGTTTAGTAATTTTTGACTCATTAATTGTTCTTGCAAACGTTTAGCTTCATCTTGATTTCCTAAAACTCTTTGAACAATATCTTCTAAATCTTTTTCTTCAGGATTTAGTTGACCATATTGTGCCATTTGAGTTTTTACAAAGCCTTTTGTAAAATCTTTTAATTCATCAAAGCTAATTTGAAGATTGTTATCTTTGATAACTTTTCCTTCAATTAACTGGTAACGTAATCCTTTTTCTGATTTATCAAACTCCTCACCAGCTTGCTCAGCAGTCATTGGTTTTTCACCAGCAACAGCTAACCATTTTTTTAAAAATTCTGCAGGTAAATCAAATTTTGTATTTTCAACTAAATATTCAGTTACAGCGTTTAACAATTGTTGATCTGCCTGCGTTTGAAATTGCTTCTCAGCATCTTCTTTAATTTTCTCTTTTAATTCTTCAATAGATTTTACAACATCTGCACCAAATATTTTATCAAATAATTCTTGATTTATTTCAGCAAGCTCAGTATTGTTAATCTCTTCAATAGTAAAAGTAACTAATATTTCTAAACCGTGAATTTCATCATGGCTTAAGCCTAAAGCACCCATTAATTTATGGTCGTCTTCAAAAAGACCTTTAGTTTCAAGCTCAATTACATCACCTACTTTTTTTCCTATAAATTTCTTTTGATTTACTTTTCCTTTAATTGATTCTAAAGAAATGGTTGATTTTTTATCAATTCCTTTTTCTTCATTAGCAAAAGAACCGGCAATATTTACACCTTCTTCAACAACTTCTTTAGTAACTAATTTACCAAAACGCTTTTGAAGATTTTCAACTTCTTTATTTAATAATTCTTTATCTGCAACAATATTATATTGTGTAATTTTCTTTTTTGCATCTAAATTAACTTCAAATTCAGGAGCTAAACCTAATTCAAATTCAAAAGAATAATTTTCAGTTTCCCAAGAAAAATCGTCTTGCATTTTTGGTAATGGATTCCCTAAAATGTCTAATTTTTCTTCTACTAAGAAATTGTTTAATGATTCTTGTAATAATTTATTTACCTCATCAATCATTATAGATTTTCCATACTGTTTTTTAACCATTCCCATTGGCACGTGACCTTTTCTAAATCCTGGGATATTAGCCTTTTGACGGTAATCTTGTAATATTTTGGTTACTTTATCTTGGTAATCAGCAGCCGAAATTTCAACCTTCACAACTGCATTTAATGCATCAATACTTTCTTTTGTAATATTCATTTTATGCTATTTTACTTAAAATCATTAAAAATTGGGTGCAAAAGTACTACTAATTATGCACTTTTCAAATAATTAATTCACTCAAAATCAACTAATTTTTATCTTTTTCTTTCAAAAATGAATATAAAATAGATTGAAACATTGATAATAAGATACTAAACAATAAGGCTGTCCAAAATCCTGCAACACTAAAACCATCAACAAAATAACTAGCTAATAAAATAATTACAGCATTTATGACTAATAAAAAAAGTCCTAATGTTAAAATGGTTGCTGGCAATGTTAAAATCACTAAAATAGGCTGAACAGTAATTCTTAAAAACCCCAAAACAATAGCCACAAACATGGCATTTACAAAGTCAGTAACTTCAACTCCGGGTAAAAATTTTGCTATTACAACTACCGCAACTGCAGTTAAAAGCATTCTTAAAATAGTTTTCATTTTTTTAATTTAAATATGAACTATAAACTTAACTATAATTATGCCATTTTACTAATTAGGCTAAAAACGCACTAATTTCAGCATAAAATTGTGTTGGATTCTCTGCATGAAGCCAATGACCTGCATTTTTGACAGTTACAATTTTAGAATTTGCAAAATGAGCTTCTATTAATGGAGCATCTTCTGAAGTAATATAATTAGAATTTTCTCCTCTTAAAAAAAGGGTTTGTCCGTCAAAATGGGTAAAAGAAGGTAAAGCCTCACCCACTTCACTATTATTTAAGGTTAAACTATGTAAATTGAAGCGAAAAGCTAAGGATTCTTTATTTTTTCTGTAAACGTTTTTCAACATAAATTGAAGCACTCCTTCATCTTTCATATAAATCCGTAACGCTTCTTCAACTTTACTTCGTGTATTGTGCAATGAAAAATTAACAGAATTTAACGCCACCAAAATAGACTGATGATTTGGCTGGTAATACTTAGGACTAATATCCGCAATTATTAATTTATCAATAAATTCAGGGTAAGTAACTGCAAACAACATGGCTACTTTCCCTCCCATTGAATGCCCTAATAATATAATTTTTTTTAAATTATAATGCTGAATATAAGCATAAACATCTTCAACCAAAAGCTCATAATCAAAATCATTGCTATGAAAACTTCTACCATGATTTCGTTGATCTATTAAATGAACTTCATAATTTTCTGCAAACTGATTTCCCAGAGTTTTCCAATTATCACTCATTCCAAAATAGCCATGCAAAATTAAAAATGGTTGCCCTTTTCCTTGAATAGTTGAATGTAATAATTGCATGTACTTGATAATTTTCGAGTTTCAAAAAATGAGATTCCTGCCTTTGCAAGAATTAAAATTCCTTTTATTTTTAACTCTTTAACTTTTTGCTTTTTAGTCTGTACTTATACATATTAACAACATTCTCTAACCCTAAATACAGTGATTCTGAAATTAAAGCGTGCCCAATAGAAACTTCTAATAAATTAGGAACATTTTCAGCAAAAAACTGAATATTATCTAAACTTAAGTCGTGTCCTGCATTTATTCCCAAACCTAATTCTGTAGCTAAAATGGCACTTTTGGTAAAAGGTTCAATGGCTTTTTTATTTCCTAGAGCAAATTGCGTAGCATATTCTTCAGTATATAACTCAATTCTATCAGCTCCTGTAGTTGCAGCAGCTTCAATTAATTTAAAATTGGTATCAATAAAAATGGAAGTTCTAATTCCTTTCAACTTAAATTCAGCAATTACTTCTTTTAAAAATGACTGATGTGCAATAGTATCCCAACCAGCATTTGATGTCACTGCATCAATTGAATCAGGAACCAAGGTTACTTGTGTTGGACGAATAGCCAAAACCATTTCCATAAATTTTGGAATAGGATTCCCCTCAATATTAAATTCCGTTGTAACAATTTTTTTTAAATCGTAAGCGTCCTGATATCTAATATGTCGCTCATCTGGCCTTGGATGAATTGTAATTCCTTCCGCACCAAAACTTTCAATATCAGAAGCTACTTTAACAACATTTGGAAAATCTCCACCTCTTGAATTTCTTAACGTTGCAATTTTATTTACATTTACACTTAACTTTGTCATTTTTAAAACCATTTAATAAATGAGTTGCCAAATTTACAAACTAAGAATATGTTTTTGGTTTTATTTTTGATTAATTTGTAGTATAATATAAAACGAGATGGAAACAACCCCATATATTTTAAATGATTTTAAGGCTTTTTCTCTAGAAAATACTATTGCTGAAGTGAAGTTGTTATTTGATGAAACTTCATTTTCTCATTTTCCTATTGTGAAAAATAATAAATTGATAGGGGTGATTTCAGAAGAAAACATTCAAGAAATTGAAGATACCGATAAAGAAATTGGATATTTTCAATATTTATTTAGCTTGTTTCACGCAGAAAATAATAGTTGCTTATTAGATATTTTGGGAGTTTTTGCTACCAATAATTCTAATTTAGTTCCTGTTTTAAATGAAAATAATGAATATGTTGGCTATTTTGAAATTAATGATATTCTTAAATTATATAATGACACTCCATTTTTAAAAAGTGAAGGAGTAGTTATTCTTTTAGAAAAAGAAGTTAGAGATTATTCATTTAGTGAAATCTGTCAAATTGTAGAATCTAATAATGGTAAAATTATAGGTTTATTTATTTCAGAATCTAATACATTAACTGTGAAAATTACTGTGAAAATTAATTCCCAAGAAATAAATGAAATATTACAATCATTTAGACGCTACGACTATAAAGTAATTTCTACACACAAAGAAGATTTTTACTTAAAAGATCAAAAAGAAAGATCTGAATATCTTCAAAAATACTTAAATATTTAATTATGAAGGTTGCTATATATGGTCAATACTATAAACCTGAAGACAAAGAATATCTTGAGGAACTTTTTCAGATTTTAGAAAAAAACGCAATTGAGTTTGTAATTGAACAAAATTATTTTTTAGGACTTCAAAAAGAAATAAATTTAGAAAATACTCAAACTTTTTCTTCTTATAAAGAATTGAACGCTTCATTTAATTTTATGCTTACAGTTGGCGGAGATGGGACAATTTTAAGAGCTGTTACTTTTATTAGAAATTCTAACATTCCAATTGTTGGAATAAATACTGGAAGACTTGGTTTTTTAGCTACCGTTCAAAAGGACGAAATTAACTATGCAATTGAGCAACTTTTAAAACAAAATTATAAAATAAAGGAACGCTCCTTATTAAGTGTAAGTACCTTACCTAAAATAAAAAGTTTAAAATTATTAAATTTTGCATTAAATGAAGTTTCTGTAAGTAGAAAAAATACTGCTTCTATGATTACTATTAAAACTTTAATTGATGATGAATATTTAACATCCTATTGGTCTGACGGGTTAATAATTTCTACTCCAACAGGGTCTACAGGCTATTCATTAAGTTGTGGTGGACCAATAATAACACCTCAAGCAAAAAGTTTTGCTTTAACTCCAATTGCACCACACAATTTAAATGCCAGACCTTTGGTAATAACAGATGACACTATTGTTAAGTTAAAAATAAGCGGTAGAGAAGATGAATTTTTCCTTTCATTAGATTCTAGAATTACCTCTGTAAATTGCAATACAGAAGTTTGTATTCAAAAAGCAGATTTTAATTTAAGAATGATTCAAATTAACAATCAAACTTTTATTAAAACATTACGTGAAAAATTACTTTGGGGGCAAGACACTCGTAATTAAATTTTAAATTAAGACCTTAATTTATTCACAATAAATTACTATATATTCTGTTATTCAAAAAAGACACGCTCAAAATTCTATAAGCAATTAGATTTATTTATATTTGCAGGCAATTTTATTTATGAAAAAAATTATTATCTTTTTAATAGTCAGCTTTATAACAAACACTACCAAGGCTCAAATTTATGAAATTGGTTTGTTTGCTGGAGGCAGTAATTATATTGGAGATATTGGCCCTGAATACTACATAAAACCAAGTAATTTAATGGTAGGCGTTATTTATAAATGGAATAAAAATCCGAGAGTTGCTTTTAGAGGTACATTTACATATGCTCAAATAAAAGCAAATGATAAAGATGCAACAAACCAAGCGCGTATTAATAGAGGTATCGGTTTTTCTAACAGTATTAAAGAATTGGCTGTTGGTTTAGAATTCAATTATTTGGAATATAATTTAGCTGATTACAGTAAAACACACACTCCTTATATTTTAATTGAATTAGCGGCATTTAATTATAATATTGCAACAAAGGAAACAGGTGTTAGAGAATATGAATACGAGTCTAATACTTCTTTTGCTATTCCGTTTGGAGTGGGGTATAAAACCAAATTAGGTTTCAATTTAGCCATTGCTGCAGAGATAAGAGCTCGTTATACATTTGTTGATAATATTGATTATAACAACAACACTATTAATTCATTAAAATTTGGAAACCCAAATAGTAATGATTGGTATATGTTAAGTGGAATTTCTTTAGTATATACTTTTGGAAGACCTCCTTGTTATGTAACTCCTTATTAATGGAAAAATTAAAATCTGAAATAGAAAAAAACCCAGTTCCAAACCATGTTTCAATAATAATGGATGGTAATGGTCGTTGGGCAAAACTTAAAAATAAACCCAGAGTTTTTGGACATAAAAATGGTGTAACTTCAGTGCGCGAGGTTATTGAAGCTTGTGCTGAAATTGGGGTGAATTTTTTAACACTATATGCCTTCTCAACTGAAAACTGGAATCGCCCAAAACTAGAGGTAAGAACCTTAATGTCTTTATTAGCTTCATCGTTAAAAAAAGAGTTAAAAACACTTCAAAAAAACAATATAAAATTGAATATGATAGGCAATTTAAATGACTTGCCAGAAAGTGCTCAAAAAGAATTGTTAGAAGTAATAGATAAAACAAAAAATAACACAAGATTAACATTAACCTTAGCCCTAAGTTATGGGTCAAGAGATGAAATTGTTAATGTTATCAAAAATATATCAAAAAAAGTTGTTAATAATGAGTTGACAGTTGAAGAAATTAATGAAAATATTATAAATAATCATTTATATACGTTTTCTTTGCCTGATGTTGATTTTATGATCCGAACCAGTGGTGAAAAAAGAATCAGCAATTTTTTATTATGGCAAATTGCGTATGCCGAACTGTATTTTACAGATACTCTTTGGCCAGATTTTAGAAAAGAAAATCTTTTTAAAGCCATATTAGAATATCAAAATAGAGAAAGAAGATTTGGTAAAACAAGTGAACAAATTGAAGAAATCAATGAATAAAATTAAAATAGCCCTTTTACTTTTTACAATTATTACATCAGTTAACATAACATTAGCTCAAGAAATAGAAAATATTTCAGTAAAAGAAGTTGAAATTAAATCAGATACAATAGCCAAAGATTCTATTCTACCTCAAAAAATAAGTGGTCCTTTTATAAAGGACTCTTCCTATGAATTAGGAGGAATGACTGTTATTGGGTTACGAAAATTTGAAGAAGAAACTGTTAAAGTTTATACAGGATTAATTGTTGGTCAAGAAATTAGATTACCTGGCGACAAATTAACAAGTGCCATTAAAAAGCTGTATGAAACAAAACAATTTAGCAATGTTGAAGTTTATATTTCTAAAATTGATGGAAATACAGCTTACTTAGAATTTGACGTTGAAGAATTACCACAATTAAACAACATTAAAATTACTGGAGTAAAAGATAGCAAAGCTAAAGATTTACAAAAAGATGCCGAGCTTAAAAAAGGCGCTATGGTTACTGATAACTTACTAGTTACAACAACCAACTATATTAAAAAGAAATACCAAGAGAAAGGCTTTCTAAAAACTAAGGTTAGCGTTGATACAAAACCAGATACTTCTTCGGTTAATACCGTTAATATGTTGGTTCATATTGATAAAGGTGAAAAAGTTAAAATAAAACATATAACATTTAACGGAAATGAAGCTTTATCTGATAAAAAAGCAAGAAAAGCACTTAAAAATACAAAAAAAGCTGCCATTGGTAGATTTTGGAAAACTTCAAAATATATAGAGGCCGACTTTAAAGAAGACTTGGAAAAGTTAATTGAAGTTTATAGCGAAAAAGGACATAGAGATGCACGTGTTCTTGACCATTCATTCACTTGGAATGATGATAATACTTTAAATTTAGACATTTCAGTAGAAGAAGGTAAAAAATATATTTTTGGCGATATTAAATTTTTAGGGAACAGTAAATATACTGATGATCAACTTCATAGAATTTTAAGAATTGACAAAGGAGATACCTATAACGGAAAAGTTTTAAAGGAAAGAGTAACTGGTGACGGCTCACCAGATTCTGAAGATATTTCAAGTATTTATCAAAATAATGGTTACTTATTTTCAAGAGTTTTACCTGTTGAAACAAGGATAAATAATGATTCTATTGATGTTGAAATTCGTATTTATGAAGATCAACAAACTAAAATTAAAAAAGTAACTGTAAATGGGAATGATAGAACAAATGATCACGTAGTTTACAGACAAATTAGAACTAAACCTGGTTATTTATATAGCAAAGCAGATATTATTAGAACCATTAGAGAAATTGGACAATTAGGTTTCTTTGATGCAGAAGCAATAACACCAGACATTAAACCTAATTATGGTGATAAAACAGTTGATATAGATTATACCGTTGCAGAAAAAGGTTCAAGTCAAATTGAATTACAAGGTGGTTACGGAGGAGGATCATTTATTGGAACTTTAGGATTATCTTTCAATAATTTTTCTACAAGAAATATTTTCAATAAAAAAGCATATAGACCTTTACCAATGGGAGACGGTCAAACTTTATCATTAAGACTACAAAAAAGCAGGTATTATACAACTTCAAGTTTTTCATTTGTTGAGCCATGGTTAGGCGGTAAAAAACCAAAATCATTATCATTTTCTATATACAATTCAAAACAATTTAGATACGATTACTACACTAATAAAGTAGATAAAAATCAGCGCCTAAATATTATTGGAGCAACAGTTGGTTTAGGGCAACGTTTAAAATGGCCAGATGATTATTTTACACTTTCTCAAAGTATTAGTTACCAACTATATGATATTAAAGATTATCCTATTGCAACGTTTTCGTTTTCTAACGGATCATCAAATAACTTAGCCTATAATATCTCTTTAGGAAGAAGTTCAGCAGGACCAAATCCTATTTTCCCAAAATCTGGTTCCGATTTCACTATTGGTGCTAAATTAACTGTCCCATATTCTTTATTAAACAACAAAAACTATTCTACAATTGGTGATAAAGAAAAATACAAATGGTTAGAGTATTATAAAGCTTTTTTTAAAGGAAAATGGTATACAGCACTTACTAAAGATTTAGTAGTAATGTCTAATGCAGAATTTGGATTTTTAGGAAGTTATAATAAAAAATTAGGAGATTCACCTTTTGAAAGATATTTTGTTGGTGGAGACGGAATGGCTTCATACCAGTTAGATGGTAGAGAAACCATTGCATTAAGAGGTTATGAAAATGGAAGACTTTCATCTATAGATGGTGGAACCATTTATAATAAATTTCAATTAGAATTAAGATATCCTATTACTCTTAAACCATCTGCATCAATATATGCTTTAGGATTTTTAGAAGCTGGTAATTCATATGATGGATTTAAAAATTTCAATCCATTCGAACTTAAAAGATCTGCCGGGCTAGGACTTAGAATATTTATGCCTGCTTTTGGTATGTTGGGTATTGATTTTGCTCACGGATTTGATCCATTACCTGGTGGGAGTGAAAAATCTGGTTGGCAAACTCACTTTATTATTGGGCAACAATTTTAAAGTAAAACAGTTATATTTGTATATGAATAATAAATTGGCACGATTTTTTCTAAATACATATAAGTTATGACAAAGAAAGTTCTTTTATTTGTGGTTTTAATTTTGAGTTTTTCAGCTATAGCTCAAAAAGCTCAACGAATTGGATATATTGATATGGAATACATTCTTCAAAATATCCCTGAATACAATGAAGCTCAAAGCAAAATAAATGCGAAAGCAATTAATTGGCAACAAAATATTGAGAGTCAGCAAAAAGAAATTGAAAATTTAAAAGCTGAGTTGAATAATGAGAAAGCTCTTTTAACTAAAGAATTAATTGTTGAAAAAGAAGAAGATATTCAAATTAAATCATTGGAATTAAAAAAAATACAAGAAAATTACTTTGGCAGTAATGGTGATTTATTTTTCTTGAGACAGCAACTTGTGCAACCAATACAAGATTTGGTATTTAATGCAGTTCAAGATATTGCTAGAAACAGAAAGTATGATTTTATAATTGACAATTCAACCAATTTAATTATGCTTTATTCAAATACAGAATATAATATTAGTGATTTAGTGATAACTAATATTAATAGGCTGAAGAAATTGGACGAAATAAAAGACAGACAAAACCCTTCAGCAGATAAAGATGGCAATAAACCAGCTGTAGTAAATGAAGAATTAGAAAAGAAGAATGCTGAAAGAGAAGATAAAAAAGCTGAATTATTAAGTAAAATAGAAGAAAGAAAAGCTTTACAACTTAAAAAAAGGGAAGAATTAAAAAAAGCTGTTGAAGAAAAAAGACAACAAAGAATAAAAGAAATTGAAGAGGCTAAAAAAGCCAAAGAAGAAAAACAAGAGAATAATTAATTTAAACATCACGCGAAAAAATGAAAAATTTTAAAACTTTATTATTAATTGCAATAATTACTTTAGGGTTTAACACAGCTCAGGCTCAAACAAAAGTGGCACATATTAATACCGACTTACTTTTAAGTCTTATGCCAGAAACTAAAGTTTTAAATGCAGATTTAGAAAAATTAAGCAAAACATACGAAACTGAATTAAAAGCAGAGAATGATAAATTAACTGCAAAATTAAAAAAATACGAAGCTGAAGTTGATTCTCAAACTGACGAAGTAAACCAACAAAGAGGTGCTGAAGTTCAACAAGACCAACAAAACTTATATCAAGCGTCTCAAGTTGCAAGAGAAGAAATCTCTAAAAAAAGAGATGAAAAATTGAAGCCAATTTTAGACAAAGCTAAACAAGCAATTGAAACTGTTGCTAAAGAACAAGGTTTTGTATACGTTTTAGATGCTTCAAGCTTAATTGTTGCTAACGGAACAGATTTGTTACCTGCAGTAAAAACAAAATTAGGAATTAAATAAGAAATTGAAATCTTATAAAATTAAATCCCGCAAATGCGGGATTTTTTTTTACTTTTATAATTCAAAATTTTCATTAAGTGAATAATCAACCCATAGGTTTATTTGATTCTGGTATAGGAGGCACTTCCATTTGGAAGGAAGTAATTAAACTATTACCCAATGAAAACACTATCTATTTGGCAGATAGCAAAAACGCTCCATACGGCGAAAGAACTTCTGAAGAAATAATTGCTTTATCCATAAAAAATACAGAATATTTAATATCTAAAGGCTGTAAGCTAATAATTGTTGCCTGCAATACTGCCACTACAAATGCTATAGATTATTTACGAAAGAATTACAAAATTCCATTTATTGGTATAGAACCTGCTATTAAACCAGCAGCACTATTAAGCAAAACTGGAGCTATTGGAATTTTAGCTACAAAAGGAACATTAAGCAGTAAATTGTTTGTAAAAACAGCTAATGAATATACCAAAAATATTACCAAAATAGAACAAGATGGTGAAGGTTTAGTCCCTTTAATTGAACAAGGAAAATTAAATTCTCCTGAATTATTTGAATTATTATCCAAGTATTTAAAACCAATGCTCAATTTTAATATTGATCATCTGGTTTTAGGGTGTACACATTACCCATATTTAATTCCTCAAATACAAGAAATATTAGGTAGTGATGTTAAAATTATAGATTCTGGTGAAGCTGTTGCAAAACAAACTAAAGCTATTTTAGAAAAGAATAATTTATTAGCTGAACCAGCCTCTCAAAAAAGTACACATAAACTATATATAAATAGTTCAAAAACTGTTTTAGAAAATATTGTTGCTACTGTAAAAGCCAACAAAGAAATTTTAGTAAAAGAGTTTTAAATATTGAAACCTGCAAATTATTCTGCGTATTCTAATTTAAGGTTCGCTAACATATTCTTTAAGTTATGAGACGTCACCTTCAGTGATAAATAATTTGAACTAGCGGCCACTGTTGAACATATTTTTACATGTGAATACCCCTTATAATATTCCGCAAATAAAAATGAAATTGCAGTATCTTCAGGGTTACCAACAAGAAATATGGTATTAATTTCATCTAATCCTTCTGTAACTTTTTTACGTTCTTTTGCAATTTCATCTAGATCAGCAACTTCATATATTTTAATTGCATCTCTGTAATCAGCAAGTATTTCTTTCAAAGATGACAAGTATCCTTTTTTTAAAATAAACTTAAAAAATGAAATTAAATCGTGTTTAGTTATAGTCCCAATAAACTTTACAATTAATAATTTTCCGCTATCAAAAAACTCGTATTTAATCATGAGAAAAAAATGTTAGAAACGTAATATTAAAAAAATATATCAATATTTCTACTATTTAAAACAGCTCTTTTTTAAGCGATATAACGAGTTTGAATATGATTTTAGAGATTAAAAAAATGTAAAATCTGTGTGGTAACAACAAGTTTATGGCATGTTTAGCGGTTTAAATAAAATCCATTGTAGTGTTATATATCATTTTACAATAACTTCATTTTTATTGCTATTCATTTGAATATAAAATAGATAACTTAATGATTAATGAGGTTTCAGCCTTTTTTATACAGTAATTCTTTACAAAATTTGTATAACTTTTTACTACCTGCTTTTTACCAATAGCAACATATAAAACAGCTCCAATTACATTTAAAAATAGCACAACTAGCACCCAAATAATTGTTGGTATACATAAAACAATAGCACTACTATTCCTGTTATTAACATCATTTGTAATGGCCCAATAAATACAAATGCAATCATCTTATTCTATTTCATGTATTTATTTCAATTTTTATTTACATAAAGGCAACGTAAATTTAAAACTACTTCCATATCCTTCTTTACTTTCAACCCAAATAATACCGCCTTGTTTTTCCACAAATTCTTTACAAAGAATTAATCCTAAACCCGAACCTTTTTCATTTGCAGTTCCTTTTGTTGTTTTATTGGCATCTACATTAAATAATATTTTGCACTTTTCGGCATCCATCCCTACTCCATTATCTGAAATAGTGATTTCACAGAAATCTTTATTTTGTGTTGCACTTATTATTATTTCACCATTTATGTTGGTGAATTTAATGGCATTAGAAATAAGATTTCGCAAGACCGTTTCTAACATATTTTGGTCTGCATATACTGCAATATCATTTAACGAGATAAAATTTAATGCAATGTTTTTAATTATTGTATTGGATCGTGATGCCTCTACTATATTTTGAATTATAGAAGATACCATTAATTTTTGAGGATTGAAATGAATTTGGCCTGTTTGAACTTTTTCCCAATCCAATAAATTATCAAGTAAAGTAAGTGTGTTTCTTGCCGTTAAATTTATAAATGAGCTGAATTTCTGCGTATTTTTTATATCGTGACTATCTGTACTATTTATTAATAAATCGGAAAATCCTAATATAGTATTAAACGGACTTCTTAAATCGTGCGCTATAATTGAAAAAAGTTTGTCTTTGGTTGCGTTTAATTCTTTTAATTTTCTTTCACTTTCAATTAAGGCCAATTCTGTTTTTTTTCTTTCACTTATATCTCGCGCTAAGCCTGTCATTCCAATAATCTCATTGCTATCAGTTATTATAGGATTAAAAAAGCTTTCGTAATACGCCAAATTTTCTTTCCCATATACCCTAATATTTGTGTGAGTTTCTCCTCTTAACGCTCGGTCGTAATTATTTTTAGCTATTGCTCTATCATCCTCTGAGGTTATACAATCCAAAATATTCATTCCAATTTTAACTTCCTTCCCATAGGCATGCTTCATTGTTTTGGCGTGTGCTGCATTGAAGTAGAGATAGTAATACTCTTTATTAATAGAAAAAAGTATGGTGTCTCTTTGGCTTTCTAAACTAGCCTTTAATAGTAGCTGTGAATCAATTAATGCCTGTTCATCTAACTTTCGTTTTGTGATATCTTTTCCAAAAAACAAGGCTCCAATTACTTCTTCTTTAATAATTATCGGATTCATAAATACTTCAATGTATATTGAAGTATTGTTAGTTTTAACATTGTCTATATATGAAAACGATTCTTTACCCAGTGCTCTGTCGTATCTTGATTTCCAAAGTTCTCTAAGTGGTTCAGGAAGTGACAAAAGAAGATTTGTATTTGGTCTAAGGTAAATTCCGAAATTCTCATAAAAAGCAGCAACAAAAACATCATTGGCATATATAATTTCATAGTCTGGATTTATTGCCCATACGCTATCTGTTGTGTTCTCAAAGATGGCTGATAAATTTAGTTTACGTAAAATCTTAAGGTTTCTATGGTCCGTTCGCTCAACTTCTGTATTTTTCATTTTTTAGTTGTGGTATTTCATTCATTTTATAGCAATTAATTATACAGTGTTATACCCACAATAACTAAACTTTTTACAATCAAATAATTTTCAGAAAATAGTAGGCTGTAAATTATAGTTTATTTGTAATTCGCAATTCTTTTTCACCATTAAATGTACTAAAAAAATGTAAAATAGAGACTATTTTGTATGAAATTTATTATTACACCAATATTGCAATACTTTTTTTTAACAATATTAATTAGGGTACAGTAACTTTTGTATACTACTGAAGATGTTTTTATTTTTCGACAAAGACTTTTTTATATTTTGTAAAGGGCTTTTACAAAATTATTGTACAATTACCATAAAATAAATGTAGATAAATTTTAAAACTATTGTACAATTAATTTGAAGAATTTGTACTATTTTTACAATAGCACTAAAAATGAAGGAAAACAACTAGTACACCATAAATATACAAAAAACGGAGTAACTAAAGCTCTTTTTAAATATATTTTTATCAACCATTGCTCACGCAAACTAAAGAACATATTATTAATTATTTAAAATTGCTACACATGTCCCATACGCTAAAGAAATACCGAAAGAAGTAATAACATTGCAACGGAAACTCTAATTTTATTATGCAAGCTGTATCTAACGGAACTTTAAATATCGATAGGTCTAGTTATGAAATTAGCAATGAATGCACCCTTAGCAAAGTAGATGAAAAAGAGGTATTATTTGCCTTGGGTGAAAAATTAGAATTTCATTTAAAAGAAGGCAAAACCGTAGATATTGGAAAATTTAAAATTGGTTTTATGCGAATTTTATTTTAACTAAAAAAATTCTTAAAACTGTATTATACAATTATTATTTTTTAACACTTCCCAATTTTTTTATAGTATCTAAATTTTATAAATTAAAAAAGATTCTTATACATTTTAGCCAATTATTACTTATTTTCTGAAGTCATATATGAAACTCCTAATAAATTTGGATTTATAAATAAGGGTTATATCATAATCTTAGCTTAAACTTTGAAAAAAACGTTAAAGTTTTGATAAAATACTATTTTTGTTTAATTTTATACTATTTTTGTTAAACAAAAAAACAAATTATAATTATAAGTTATGAAAAATATCCTTTTTAAATTCAGTATTCTCTCATTTTTAATGCTTTTATCAACAAAACCAAAAGCTCAAGAATTTCAAGGACAAGCATTTTATTTTTCAAAATCTAAAATGGAACTTGGCGCTTGGGGCGCAAGAATGAGTGAAGCACAAAAAAAACAAATACAATCACAATTAAAGAATAGGTTAGAAAAAACCTACATTTTAAATTTTAATAAGGAAGAATCCCTATGGAATGAAGAAGAAAAGCTAGACGGTATTTCAGGCGCAACAGATTCTTGGGGAAAAAACTTCTCTTCTGGAGAACAATACAAAAATGTAAAACAAAATGAATTAATTCAAAGTCAAGAATTCTATGGCAAGCAATTTTTAATAAAGGATAAGTTACTACTTATTGAGTGGAAAATGGGAACAGAATCAAAAAAAATAGGACAATATATGTGTTTTAAAGCAACCGCTTTAGTTCCAACTTCCGATTTGACCTGGTATTCTTTTTCTTGGAGTAATTTAAGATCAAATACAAGCGAAAATATAGCTGATTCCTCAGGAGCTGTGAATAAAAAGGAAGACATTCAAATGACTGAAATTGAAGCGTGGTATACGCCTCAAATCCCAGTAAGCCATGGACCGGCTGAATATTGGGGACTTCCAGGGCTTATTTTAGAAATAACTGCAGGAGATACTACAATGTTGTGTTCTAAAATTGTGATAAATCCTCAGGGGAAAATTAAAATTGAAGCACCTGATAAAGGTAAAGAAATTACTAAAAGTGCATATCAGGCTACAATTTCAGGAAAAATGCAAGAAATGAGGGACAATCGAGGAAGAAGAAATTAATAAAATCTTCATCAAAATTATTTACTTACCTATTGAAAAAGTTATGAAAAAAATATTTTGTATCACGCTAATTTTACTAGCTACCCTTTCCAATGCTCAAATTAAACTTGAAGGCGTGGTTAAAGACAGCTTAAACCACCCTCTAGAATTGGCTAATGTAATTGCTATAAACCAAGAAACCAACGGTTTAGAATCCTACAGCATTACTGATGAGCAAGGAAAATATAAGTTATCGTTAGGTAAGAATGGAACCTATAAAATGCAGATTAGCTATATAGGAATGAAAACTTTTGAAGAAAACCTTGTTACAAAAGAAAGTGATATGGTAAAGGATTATAAACTGCAATTAGACAATGCCTTAAATGAGGTAGAGGTTATTTATAAAATGCCTATTACGGTAAGTGGAGATACTTTAACGTACAATGCAGACTCATTTAAGAACGGAACGGAACGAAAGCTAGAAGATGTACTAGAAAAGTTACCAGGAGTGGAAATTAATGAAAGAGGTCAGATAGAAGTGGAAGGCAAAGTGGTTAACAAGTTAATGGTAAATGGTAAAGATTTTTTTGATGGTGACACAAAATTAGGAACCAAGAATATTCCATCTAAAGCAGTGGATAAAATACAAGTGTTACGCAATTATTCTGAAGTTGGACAATTGAGTGGTGTAAATAATAACCAGGATAATGTGGCATTAAATATAAAACTTAAGGAAGGAAAAGAGAACTTTTGGTTTGGAAATGTAACAGCAGGAGCAGGTGACTCCCCAGAAAACGACCTTTATGTAGTGCAACCCAAACTGTTTTATTACAACCCAAAATACAGCCTCAATTTTATAGGAGACATAAATAACATAGGGGAATTAGCATTAACACAACGTGATATTAGAAGCTTCGGTGGCGGTTTTAGGGCGCCAAGCAGAAACAATGGAACTAACATAAACCTTGGGGATAATAGCCTAAATTTTTTAACAAATCAAAGCAATGCCTTAAAAATTGAAAATAAACTAGCTACTGGAAATTTTAGCTATTCACCAAATCAAATACTTGACCTGAGCGGATTCTTTATTTACAACAATAGCAACATAATATCTAAGGAAACAAGTTTCGTTCAATATACTAATTCAGAATTAGGGATTCCAGATGAGGCTACTGAACAATCAAGTAAAGAACATTCTAATCAATTATTGTTAAAATTGAGCGCATCTTACCAGCCCAACGTTAATAATCAATTAGATTATGACATCTTAGGTCGTATCTCAAACGATTCACAAAACCAACATATTTTTTCATCAGTTATAGGAAATACCATTCAGCTAAATGAAGTAAAACCATTTAGCATCAATCAAAATATAAATTATTATCACACTTTTAATGAAACTAATATTTTAGCCTTTGAAGCACAACATTTGCTGAAAAATGAAGATCCATTTTATAATGCTATTTTAGGTAATGATCCTGATAGACAAGACACTTTTGATACTACTGCAGATGCTTTGGGTCTAAATCCATTCTTAAACGATTACAATCTAGGACAAAACAGGCGTATTAAATCCAATCAAATAGATGCTAAACTTGATTATTACAATATCCTTACTACCAAAAGCACCATGAACTTAACGTTTGGAACAATTTTGAGTCGTCAAAAATTCAATTCCAATATTTTCCAATTCTTAACAGATGGCTCTCAGTTCAACCCAACACCAACATTTAACAATGGTCTCGCAACCAATGATACGGAATATAATTTTAGCGACGTGTATTTAGGAGTACATTACCGATTGAAAACTGGAATATTTACAATTACACCAGGCTTTTCAGTACATGCTTATGGAAATAATAATAGCCAATTTGGAGAACATTTTAAAGATAACTTCTTGCGTTTTTTACCAGATTTTGAAACGAGAATCCAATTAAAAAAGAATGAAGCATTAACCTTTAGGTATGACATGACCAATCAGTTTACAGATGTCACTCGTTTAGCACAAGGTATTGTTTTAAATAATTACAATAGTATTCAATTTGGAGAGCCAGACTTACAGAATGCCTTATCACATAATTTGAGTTTGTTGTACAGCAGTTTCAACCTTTTTAACTATACCAATGTTTTCGCCAGAGCCGCATACACAAGTAATATAGACCAAGTACGAAGTTTAACAAATTTTGAAAATGTAATTAGAACGAGTACTTTTTTTAATTCTAGCTTTGCTGATGAAAACATCAATGTTTTTGGCCGTGTTCAACGCACCTTTGGTAAAATAAAAGCTAGTTTAAACGCTAGTTTTAATTATAGCAAAATCAATCAGTTCATCCAAGAACAGCAATCCTTAAATGAAGGCTATACTCAAACATATACGCCAAGTATACGTACTAATTATAAAATTGCACCTAATGTAAGCTTAAGCTACCGCTATAGTATTACCGACAATAATCAGGGAAGTCGTAAAACTAAGTTTTTGACCAATGCTCCTTCTATTGAGTTTGATGCCTATATGTGGAAGTCAATTACATTCCGTACAAATTACACCTATACAAATCAAAACCTGAGCAATGGCGAATCTCAGTCTTTCCAAAATTGGGA
>Ga0102812_10000100_pt1 | contig 59878 bp, 89 predicted proteins | sample ColrivemetaGS713_FD_79334 | JGI IMG/M metagenome (GOLD analysis project Ga0102812, IMG submission 79334) | Estuarine microbial communities from the Columbia River estuary - Flood tide ETM metaG S.713 | ecosystem: Environmental > Aquatic > Marine > Intertidal zone > Estuary | place: USA...
TACACGGCTTTACAAGCTTCGTAAATTTCAAAGCCTACTTGTTCAAATGTTTTTGGTCTATCAGAACCTGTTATGAGATAAACAGTGTGCTCTTTTGCAAAAGCTAAAAAGAGTTCTTTAAATTCGGCATCCATAACACCTCTACTAGGAGTTAATGTACCATCTACATCAAATATATAAGCTTTTTCTTTCATAATCTATCTCAGTGGTGGAGCATGTAGGTTCTGCCCCTACAGAATCTTTTATTGCAAATAAGAGATTGGCCCTAGCCGTGCCCCATGTTTTACATATCCTTTTTTCATAGCCTTCTTGCGATCAGTATGCGTAGCAGGTTTATTGAACTTATTACAGTTCTTCGCTACTGGATTTAATTTGTTCCTTTCCATGTTTTCTAAACCTTTTGTTATATTGTCTTTTAATCTTCTTAACAACACCTGACCTATCTAGATATTTATAAAACTTACGAGCTGTTGTAAAGGCGTCATATTCGTCACCACCCTTCATTGGAATCTTTTTATCAGTCATAAGCTTCTATACAAAGAGATTCTTTCTCACTAAAAGAATATCCCATTGCCTTCATAAAAGTTTCAAATATTTCAACCATGTCATCACGTGATAAGTCTTTTTGCATCACATCAATAGTAACACGAGTATTAACAGAAGAGCTATGTTCGTAAGGGTGACATATCAACTGCATATACGGTTTATCCACAGCTGGGTTAGAGTCCAACATTTTTCACCTCTTCAATAGATTTCATTAGTTCATCAAAATCTTTACCGCACGATTCACACATCATTATTTTGAGTCGGCCATCAGCGGTATCGACATTAGCAGTAAATGCTTCTTTCTTTTTAAGATTGTCGTGACAAAAGAAGCAGTCAGTGTCTTTAGAAAGGAAGTTAGTTATACTCACTTTCGATCATCACCTCGGTTAGGTAAGCAATCATGTTGATCTCTAGATCAGCGACAAAGTTTGCTTTGTACATATAGTCAGCAGTCGTTACACAGAACCCCGGAAGACTACGAAGCATGATCTTATCAGTTGCTGCATCATAGATTCGACGGAACATTTCATTCATATCTTGATCTGAGTTCTTAGCAACCCATTTACGCATTTCAGTAAAGTTCTTAGCTTTGAGTAAAGCAAAGAGTTCATCAATACTTTCTTGCTTAAGATTAACGAAGATACCTTCATCAATTTTGCCAGAAGCAGCATAGGATTGTAGCTCAGTCAGTACACGACGAAAGTCTGGAAAATGCTTTTCAATTACTTTAGCGACAACAGCTTTATCATAATCAACGTTTTCTTGTTGAAGGATAGCATTGACTCGCTTAAAGAATTGCATAGCAAGAGCAGGACGCTCGGTCTGTTCAATAGAAAAGTCTACTTCAGAAAGACGAGATCGCAGAGGAGAGATGATTCGATTTTTAAAGTTACAGGTGAATATGAATCCGCAGTTAGAAGAATATTCTTCTATAAAATTACGGAGGGCGGGCTGGACAGATGTAGCGTTGAGGTAGTCCGCCTCATCGAATATAACATATTTCCTACCACCTGAGAGGGAAACGGAGGAGGCAAACGTTGATATTTCGTATCTGAGGGTGTCAATATTGACGTTGAGGGAGCCATTTTTAACAACGTAATCACAGCCAAGCTCGTCAAGCATAGCTTTTGCGATTGTAGTCTTACCGACACCAGGGCCTCCGGTTAGTAATAGATTGGGTACGCTTTCATCAGCTACAAACTTTTGAAAGGTTTTTTTCATTTGGTCTGGAAGAATTGTATCTTCGATTAATCGTGGGCGATAGCGTTCCACCCATAGCACTTCGTTTGATTTTGCATCAATAGACATAGTTCACCAATAATCATAATATAAAAAAATTCGGAAAGGCGGGGACCTAGACGATCCCCCCTATTCTCGAGAAAGGTCAAGCTGGTAATTAACCTACCAGCTTGTCAGCTAAAGGACCTTGAGCAGGTACTTCAACACCAACTTCCTGCTCCGCTGCAGATTGATCCTGCTGTGGTGCATTCTGTTGGAGGTAACCTTCGATTTTATTTCGAAGCATACCAACACCTGCCATTTCGTTCCCTTGGAACCCGCCACGAGTTGATACAACATCGATCATCTGTAGTAGCGTGCTGAGATCACCAAGAGTAATGGAGATCGGTTCCTGTTGCTGTTGGCCGCCTTGGCCCATTTGTGGTTCGTTCATAACTATTTCATCCTTTGTTATAAGTCGACTTGGAATCAATTGCCACGTAATACGTGACGCCATTACCTTTAAACTCAGAGATACCCTTCGAACAAAGAGTAACCTGATAATCTAAAGGCATTAGTTTAAGGTTATCAGTTTTAATGATTACCTTGAATGTATCGTCAGTTTCACCAATTTCGACGCCAAAGTCATCTGCGCCGGCATTAGCACTGTCGATAGCTTTCAGATAGCACTTGCCGCTTTCGCCTACAAATGCGATCTCTGAAAATTGTAATACACCTGCTGCTTTAAGAACTGAAGAAAGATCATCGTGGGTAACGTTCACTACAAAGTCTTCAGACGGTATATTTATATCTTTTTCTGGAGGTGTATGGATCATACTTACATCTGCATAGACATATTTGGTACGACGCCTACCTTCAGCAATAGTAAAGTGTTTCTCACCAAACTCTACATCTGGATTATCGTAGAGGCTTAAAATTGATAGAAAGCGAGAGAGATCATAGACGCAAGCTTGAGATGGAATCACATCTGGTATTTGAGCAATTGCAATCAATGTTTTCTCAGGAGTAATTGTTTTCAAAGTATTACCTTCTTGCAACAAGATTGACTTGTTAATAGAAGTAAAGCTTTTGAGAACATTCAAAGTTTCACTTGAAAATTTCATAGTATAGAGTTTCTCCAATTGTTTTGTATACAGGGTATTATAACACAGCTAATTGTAATTGTCAACTGTTTTTCTTATAATTCTTTTTGCTAGAAGAAGCGTCAGCAGTTGCAGCAGCGCCTAGCTGGCCAAGTGATCCCATGTTCCCCTTAAATATGTAGGATCCCACGTGGTTCAGTTGCATCCAAGGACACATCCAAACTTTAAGACCAATAGCTCTAGCCTTCTTACAGAAAAAATAATCTTCAGACAAATACCGCTTGGACTCTTCATCGATAACACAGTCAAAGTAAGCAGTAATGTTTCGTGATCCGTCGAAATTATCAGTACGGACATGATCAGGCTTGTATTGAAGCTCAGGATAAGCATCCCGATACTTCTCTAAAGCATTGCGAGAAATAAGCATAAATCCAGTGCCAGCTTCTTGTACTTCAACTGGTTCAGATAATGCAAATTGTTTCGTTCCTTTTACAGGATTAAAGACGAAGTCAGATGTGAATGCTTCAAGTTCAAATGGATTTTCCTTTCCATATCCTTTCTTAGCAGCCATTGCTACCTTTTCCCAAGCAATCGTTTTCTTAGGATAAGGTCCACAAATGACGTCATAATTTTCTGGATCTTGTATTTGAATACCTAATAGAGTCAATGCATCCTTAGGATTAAACCCAATGTCAGCATCAATGAATAGCAAATGACTACAATCAGATCTCATAAACTCATCAACGACATAGTTACGTGCTCGTTGAACAAGACTTTCGTTAAACAAAAAGTAATACTTGAGTGGAATTTGGTGAGCTGCACATAACATGCTTAAGTCATTAGTCGACTTAGTAAACATGCCAGCACATTGACCACCATACATTGGTGTACCTACAAAGAGACTATGCTCACGTAAGTCGTCTGCTTTGATTTTAATTTTCATATTGTAATTTGCTCCAAATCATTCTCTGCTCTTACAATTGCTTGCATCCGCAGAACATCAGCTAAAATATCCCATGAACTATCGTGCGGTCTAAAGGTGTTATCCCAAGCTTGTTCATCAGCAACTGGGCAGAATCCATTCTTCTTTTGTTCAAAGTTAAATTTAGCATCAATATACGTACGAGTGTCACGTACGAGGTAGAACTTAAGATAACTATAGAGATGTTCTTTCTTACCTTGAGAATCAAATAGTCTAGTAAGAATGATTGGATCAAACGTATTACTACGAGACCACCAGTGCTTAACACCTGCATCTATAATATAGTTGTGGAAGTCTTTTACGAATTGCTCAACCGTAAGATCATTTGCATGAGGCTTGATTTTAGCTTTTACATTTTTAGGTTGTGATTGCCAGAACTCGATTACACTGGGCTCAACAGCCCATCCGTAATTCTTAACTTGATCTACCACAGAAAGCTTAAATGTCCGAGTGTCTTTTATATCTTTTACAGTGTATGGATTCGATGAAGTCATACGATCCCAATCAAACACCATAACAGAAACGTCAAGGGCAGCACACGTTGTAGGCTCACTTCCCATTGTTTCAAAATCAAAGATTAAATCTTTCATGCTATAAAGGCCTCAAGTGTATTGTGTCGCTCAACGTATTCAGAACGTTGCTTGTGATTATATTGTATTATATAATCTGTATCTACCATTGTCAACTCATTATTAAGGTATTTTTTTACTTCTTCAGCCATGTCTCTGGCTGTTTGTACGGGTACGTTTTGACAGATGTGGTTCGCTGATTTCTTAGGGTCAAGAAGTTCAAAGTCCTCAGGCAATCCCATAATTGCCATAGCCTCGCGATAGTTGATATAACGATCTTCATCAGGATGAGTAAGCATGGTAGGATAATGACCAACGAAAGCGCCGATATAATCTTTAGGTATGATTGTACCTCGTCGCATAATGTTTCCGCCCGATGCGAGTTTAGCATGCCGCCTGGTGCACTTTTCGACTTCTCGTTCATATCCACGCTCCTCCATCCATTCGCCGACCGTAGCGTAATCGTAACCCATACGTTCTATATATGAAAATACGTCTTGAGTTCGAACCTTTTGAGGTTCTACCATAGCAGAAAACTCACGATGAGTAATACCGCCATGAATATGTTCAAGTATATACTTGTAGTAAAGATCGTCCTTGCTAGGCGTCTTTTTGTTGATTGGTTCAGTTTGGAAATTCGATCTAACATTTCTGATAACATCTTCTATCTTTTTATGCTCTCTATTGTAAAAGGTTAATAGTGGAACTTTGTCATCTCGCCAAAAGAAATAGAAGGATCTTTCGCGAATCTGAGGAGCTCCATGCAGTAAAGACTTAGTTCGATAAACCGACATCGTGTAACCATTCTCTTTACCGATTTGCTTGAGTTCATTGCGAACCGTTTCACCGATTTTACCGGCAAAGCCTGGGGCATTCTCACCCCAAAATACTTTAGGCTTAACGTTTTCGAGAACATGGCGAGCGGTGATACCCATCCATTGGTTATTAGGATTGTCATCACCAAAGCCGTGAGATAGCTGAGATAGACCAGCACATGGACATACAGATGATACCACATCTACACTCTCAGTTGGTCTCTCGTGTCGATCTAAGACATAGTAAGGTGTACCACTATAGTAATTACGGGCATGTGCGTCATTAGCCTCGAAAGCTTCGTATGACATCATGTAGGTAGGTTTCTCGCCGAAAGCAAGTTCAGAACCAATTGTTTCACCACCAATAAGTGGAACAATGGATGCGTGTTTAATCATACAAAAAAATCCTCAAGGTCAGTTTCTGTTGTCATGCGTTCTGGAATGCTATCGAGTTTTTCGATACGTTCATCTACATATTTTTCAACAGTAAAATAATTTAGTAAGTTGCGAGAGATCTCAAACCGGTCTTCCATGGCGATGGCGACACTATCGTCTATAGCTTTATATATGTCATCTGCATCATTAAAATCTGCGACAAAGTGTTTGACATTCGCTCGAGTGAGATACTCAGAAGTAGCATGAGCCCAGATACCTAAGTGTTCAAGTTCACGTTGGAATACCACTGGGCAGACACCATAGATGCCTGCTTCGAAAGCAGTGTAACCAAAGCCTTCATGGAAGCAGGGTAGTATAATAGATTGCGAAGATTTTATTTGATCAAATAGTTCCTCATCGGAAAGATTCTCAGCGTAAGCATTAGCACTCTTTTGTAGCTTTGCAAAATACTTACCATTCTTATCTCGCCGTGGATCTTGTATCCCATAGTGTACAATCGTATTCGACGTATTCGAGTAGCCGTAAACCTTATGATGGAACTTAGAGGTTTCATAACGGCCAATAATGGCACTTCTAGTATCCAGTTTACGAATATCTTCATCAGTAATCTTCTCGTCAGTCCAAACAAAATGCTCGATAAATCCATCAAAAGCATCTTCACCTGCTAATGGAATATCTTCATAGTTAGCTTTCTTTGCTCGCTCATGAATGTCAGTCATACGTTGAACTGAGTAATTCGAGTTCGTAGCAATATAGACCATGTTACGATCAGACTTACGCATACGACGAATGACATCACTTGTTCCATAACACCACATCAAATCGATTACATCATGAATCACAAACATAATACGCTTGTTCTTAACGAGTTGATTGATGTTGGTAATCATAGAAACACTGTGACAATGAGCAATTACATAGTCAGCAGACTGTATTAGATCTTGGACCTTTGTAAGATATCCTTTGATGTAATAGCGAGAAACACGAGATGGATTCTTCCCTTCAACCACTGCACGTTCTTTAGATCCAAGCTCGTCAACGACATGGTGTGTATAACCATAATCGTCTTCGAGATGACCGCAATAGATGTAGTGAGTATCATAACCAAGTTTAGCGAATGCACGAGCATCCAGCTTAGAACTTTTTTGAAGACCAGACCTAACGATAGAACCTTTAAAGGTTTCAGTAAGATTGTCAATTACAACGACTTTTTTCATAGGGTATCCATTATATACTATAATCTATTTATTGTCAACTGAAAGTCCAATCTACTTCGGCTTCTTCAAACAAAGCTTGAGTCTTTTCAAACGAATCAATCCATCGCTGTGGAACATTCGACGCTGACATTACTACTCTATTTATGCCGACTTGAATAATCCCCTTGGCACACTCACTGCATACTGGCAAACCCCACACATAGAGTGTGGAGTCTTTTAATGAGATTCCATTGAAGGTAGCATTATATATTGCATTCATTTCAGCATGGACAATCAATTCGTATTTCAGTTCTCGATTGTCATACTTTTCTTCAGCATCATCAATACCTTTTGGAAAGCCATTATAGCCAGTTGCAAGAATGCGTTTATCGCTGTTAACGATTACTGCACCAATCTGCTTACTGGGATCTTTACTCCAAGTAGAGATTTCCTGGGCTATGCGTAGAAAACGTTTATCCCATTTCATTAACAAGCTTCTCGATAAACTTAAAGTGTCGTTCATAGACATGGAAGTTGGATGCTGTCCAGATCAAATCACCACACTCGATTCCAAGGGAAGCCGCTAAACTTTGTTGGACATACTTAGCCCAAGCGGCATCATTATTAAAACCAAACACAGCATCATTACTACGCATAATATAATGGGAGACAAGCTTGTCATCACGAATAAAGAAGCTGTTTGCGAAGGTACACATGAAATCATTCATACCTTCACGATTGAAGTCGAGATGCATACTTGGTCTGTTATAGATCATAGTAGCTCGACGACTGTTTGGGTTGTCACGCAACTCACGAAGAACATGCTTGTATTGATTACCATTTTCTTCTGAGAAGATACACCACCCATAATTTGAATTGATCTTGCCTTCGTTAGAAGCGATCGACTTCCAAATCTGTGGTGTTTCACCGGGAATATCTTCAACATAAAGAGATTGGGATTGATACCATTCCAATTCATGCTGAATGTATTCCTGATTTGCTTTACGGATTATCCAATCATCATCCACTAGGAATGTTGGTCCGATAACCTCGATAGTCTTAGCGCCAGTACGATCAATAACAAAGTCTTCATCGAGATATTTGTCAATGATCAATTGGCGCATGTTTGCTACGTTAAGCATTATATAGACTCCATCAAAGCCTCGATGTCTTCCACTTCGGATACGACATCACTAATGTTTTGCTTATGGAAAATACGAGCCATCTTGCGAAGAATGTTCTTAGGGAGATCAACTTCTTCCGATAGTTCGTTGATTGCATCTTTAACAAAGTCACGTTCAGCTTCTGTACGAGTGTATGAATTACTAATTTCTTCCATAGCACCACGAATACGCTTACGATCTTCGTCACTTGAAGGGATTATCACATTAGTCATTATTTAGTTTCCTTATTAAAAATATTATTGTTAGGCTTTTGACCTACAATACCACTGCGGCAATATGCCACGAAGAAAGATGCGTAGTTAATGAGATCCTTAGCTGAATCTTCGAGAGATTCAAAGTTAGGATCATAGTCATCACCTTGCATTGCTTCCATAACTGATTTCATGCGTAGCATTTTAGCATGCATGATGTCATGTATGGTAGTTACACCATTAGGATAGTAGTCGGCTTGCTTTACAGTTGAGTTCGGATTTTGATAATCACGAGACTTTTTCAATTGCAAGTCAACACATTCCTGTAGAACTTTAACCGACTCCGGGGACTGGGGCTGTTGTTCTTTGCTCATTGTTATTCCTCATACTTAAAATCAAACGGTACTCATCAAGAGTGACCGTACCCATATCACGGTTATGTTCAGCTCGAATCATAGCACCGTTACTTAGTTCACTTCGACCACCTTTGCACCAAGGAGTATCATGTCCGAAGACTGCATCGTCCAGCTCGAGGTGTTGGCCATCGATAGCACATGCATAACCTTGGGCAGCTAATGCTTCTTCACGTTCCGTTTTCGTAAGAGAACGAACACTATCCAAAACAGTAATACCCATTTTATCACAGTTTGCGTGCTTTGTAAATAGGTCAAACACAATTTTTTGTGCTGTACTATCAGCAGAGTGTCGTCGATACTTGCGGCAGAATTCTTTAACAAAGAACACATTGTCTTTGTATTTGAGTGTCTCACCTTCAAGACCGTGATCTTGCTTACCAGTAAGTCGTGTGTAAGTCCCCATGAATGTCTTGAAGAAGTCAGACTCATTCGAGATCTTGAACTTGCCGTACTTACCTACTAGACCGAAGTAGTATACTGAGAACGCAGAGAACGTAGCATCATTCAACTGAAACTTACGGAACTTGCGCAATCCTAACATAGCATCTAAGAAGTTATCAACTTGAGCTTTAACAGCAGAACTGAGCTCAGTGTCGTTATCTACAAGTTGTTCAATGTCAGACTGACCAGCATCAACAAGACCTTTACCTAAAGAACGGATGATAGCGATTGCTACAAACTCGTCCCAACGACGCCGTGGGTTCGGCTGATCGTCAATCCAGTTAGGAACAACTACTTTGCCATCAGGCTTAATGCTTTTCTCAAAGACTGCATGTGGCTCGTTAGTGTACTCACGAACATAAGATGTTTGTCGTCGAATGTATTCGCATACCTTAGACTCTTCATCTGACATAACCATTTCCATAAAGTTAGTAGGAGTGGTTGTGTTAACGTTCTTGAATAGGATAGTTGCTTCCTTACTAGAACAGGTACGAACTTCGACAGGAATTTGTACTTGACTGAGATCAAAATCTGAATCAATGTACTTTTCACCATCGATAAGAATCTTACCAGTATAGTAAGCCTTCAGTGCTCGGCAGCGGTGACCGCCGTCGACTACGAGGTAATCACATCCGTATATAGCTTGAGCTATTGGATCATTACGAATATCACGTAGAGTAAGCATGCCACAACCATATCCGTTCATAAGAGCTCGGATGATTGCTACTGACTTTTTAACACCTGAAGAAACAGCTGGACGCTGGGCGATAGGATCTGGGTTGAGTTTCCCAGTATTGAGGAGGTCAACAATTTCTTGTGCTGACATTACTTTTACTTCATATTGCATCGTTTCTACTCCGATTGCTTATTGGTTAGGATTGCCTTTAATCGGCAATATAAAAAATAACCTGGTGGTTCGTTACCGTCATGCTCTAGGAGCGTCGTGGCCAATTCCCACCAGATTAAGATACCATTCTAAACTAGTTGACTGCATTTGTCAACTGTTTTTTTCACTTTTTTTCACTTTTTTACTAGGCACCTAATACTGCATAACCAGCAGCAACAGTAGCTCGAGTAGGTGTACCCAGACGATAGAAAGTCTTGGTAGCGCCTTTTGAGTTGGTGCGTTGGTTTGCATAGATTGAGAACCCTTTCATGCGAAGTTGACGTACTGCGTCATGTGGGTTTCCTACGTTGAATCGAGAAGCGATCTGCTTTGCAGTCAATTGCTCGCCGTTTTGGAATGCTGTAAGTACTCGTGCTGTCTTGCTCATAATGATATTTCCTATTTGTTTCAAAGTTTAATGGTTTGCCGCTTTCCGTCCGGCCGACGTTGTAAAAATAGTATTATACCACAGCTGGCTGTGATTGTCAACTGTTTTTTGCAATTTATTTGAAATAAGTGTCAATTACTTCAATTTGATCGTGATATTCAGCAATTTGTTGGATTTCTTTCTCCATCGCCTGCATCACATCAGGATGCTCGCCGATACCGGCTGGATTACGAAGATAGACTTCTACATTCATTTTATGTAGTTCAATCTTACCTTGCGCGTGAGCTCGTAGAGCTTTTAACATATCTTCTCTCATTCTAGCCTCCTTTGAGAGTATCAGTAAGGATGCCGTGATTCCCTTCGTGACTAGGTGCAGTCCATCCTTCAGGTTTAATTAAGTCGGGTACTCCAAGTGGATTTGGTCTTGATGGTTTTTCGCCGACTTCTTTTGTCATATTTGCTTCTAAAACTGCATCCCACGCTTTATAAGGATCAACACCAAATGCGTCGAGAGTACCAATGGCAATAACACACAGATCAATTAATCCATCTACAACTTCTTCTGGATCTCGTTGAGCCAAAGCAATCTCAGTCTCACCTAGTTCTTCACGTAAGAATGCAACTCGAAACTCAAGAAACTGTCTCAGCTTTTCAGGATTATTTTTTACCCATTGCCTCGTAAGATACTTACCCTGCATTAGGTGAATATCTTCTACCCAGTTTTTACTCATAGTTTACCTTCCTTTCTCATTTCAGCACGTATTGCTGTAGCGCTAATAGCATGCGTTTCATCATCAAAAACTTCTTGTTCTATTTTATATCCAACACCGCGGCCGTAAGTAATATTCATAATGTTAGGAACAATACTTATTTTGATTTGGCCTGCATATTTAGCTAATGCTTGTCTTAGATTCTGTTTCACTGCAACTTGATCAAATGGGTTGTCATCGGTCATCGGCATATCTCGAATCATCAGCCATACTTGACCATGTTTAGCGATTGCACGATCAAATAGTTTTTGATGACCTTCATGCCAAGGTTGCCACCGGCCTAGCATTTGAGTTGTTGGTTGCTTATTGTCCCAGATAAATCGATCACCGATTTCCCAAGCAATTTGAATAGCATCAACATTACCTCTCATCGAATCAATTCGATAGTCCCATAGACTCGGTCTTTCAAATACTGCATTAGTATCTGCGAATCGACCTTCGTCAATAGTATCGACAAAGACTTCATAGTCAGCTTCAAACTCAGCCCGAGCTGAATCAAATGGACACACAAAGTCTGCAATAGCGACTTTTCCTGCTGCTTCAGCGTCTGAACATAAATCTTTCATACGCTGTTTCTGTCTTAATCTCCCCTCAGCCGAGAAGTCCCAATCATCTGCTTCTTCTCGTACTGCATCCGCATTAAACCAAGCGACCTTGTCACCTAGTAAGTTTACGATTTCTTGCGCTAGATATGTTTTGCCACTACCTGGCAAGCCAAAGATTAAAATTTTAGCCATCAAATTTCCTTAAAGTTGTGAGTGGTATTGCCTCAATTTGCGAAGTGCTCTCTCAATTCGTTGAATCCGCCAATAGGTGCATCATCAACAGTTATCTGTGGGAATGTTCTTGCTGTTGGAAACTTTTCAGTAAACTCATCAGCTTGATAGTCCTCGCCCAGATTCAAATAGGTGTAACCTACACCCTTTGATTCACATAAATTTTTTGCCATGGTACAGAATCCACAAGCATCTTTACCGTAAATAGTAATCATAAACTGCTCCATTATATACTATGTTGATCAACTTGTCAACTGTTTATTTGAATAAAGCGTCGACATTAAAGTCTTCAATCTCAACGACTTCTCCATTTTTCCACTCAACGAACCTGTTGTATGGATTGTATCGCTCACCAGAAAAGTAATCTTCCTTACGAATAAGCTCGCCTGGGTAGAGTCGATAAGCAGCTGCCATTACTTCATAGTTACGAATAAGTCCGTGGCGAAGAGTAGGCATGCTAATACCGCCGATGTTGCCAGCTAGTTGAGGATCAGTAAGACTCATCTTAATAATAACAGGTTGCTTAGTCTTACCTAACTCGCCTAACACTAGTTCTCGAGCTCGTTGTTGACGATTAGCAGGTGATGTCTTTGTCTTAAATCCTGTTTCCTGTTCGCGCCCGTACCCACGATTTGCCATATAGCTTATCAGCTGACCTTTAAAGTCTGAGCGATAAAGGTAGTAAACTTTATCAACGGTCGCGAGAATCTCACCAATCATTTCAACGTTAAACTGTGCATGCTGTGGCATGAGTTTAAAGCAGCACTCAAGATCTTTGTTTTCACGCAACTCTTGAATATATCGATCGTGAGTCTTTTCTTTAGGAAGGAGGTCTATGGTTGAACCAATGTTAAAAGGTTTCTCGTGAGAGAATAACTCACCAACATAAGGAATGTCATACTCTTCGGCTTTGAGTAGAGTAAGTGCTGTACTCGCTGCTCTAAAGTTAGTAACAATACAAACTTTTTTGATACCGTCTTTCATGCATTATACCACTATTTTTGAGGATGGAGTTTCAAGACCTGTAGTAAGCTTTAAGACTTGACGATAGAGTTCTTCGTTAGGCTTGGTCATAAACATGATGTGCTTCTTATCAATTGTTATGGGTGAGCCGTCTGAGTAAGGCATGAAAGGAATCATTCCAATTTTGCCTTCACCTGCTGGAATAAGCATTACTGCTTCATCAATTACTACATTACCGCATTCTGCAAATTCACTTACCTGAGCAATGAGCTCTTCACCTGTTACTAATCTTATTAATTTCATCTATGGCTCCTATTTACCATTGTATTGTTTATCAACTGAAAAAATCATCGAGAGTATCTTTCTTTTCTGAAGACCAACCCACTGCTTCGAGAATACTTTCAATCGGACTCAAGAACACCTTTTGGAACTGAGTGTCGTAATCTATATAGTCATTTAGCCCAAGTTCTTTTGGAAGAACGCCTGGGAATGAAATGATGTTTTCACGTAGAGGATTAGGTAACTTCAAGTAGGCAAACTTGATTTTGTCACCACCCTGTACGGTTTGGTATTTCTTATTTAGCTTTTTCTGACTCAACAGATTATTGAATAGAATGCAGCCACGAACATGCATGGGACATCCTTTCTTGTATGAGCCAGTACTACGATCAAGATACTTATCTATATTGTCTGTGCCAGAGTTCCGGCCAACCTCTTCAGGAGGAAGCTGACGAAACTCGTCTTTGAAGTTTGCAATAAACTTTTGAGTAGCTGTCTCACCTTCGTTCATAATAACATCAAAGACTTGCTTCATCTTTTCACGACATACTTCAGGTGTCGATGATCGAACTGATTCAATACCTGTTACTGAGATCTTTGGCTTTTCATAATGAACACCTTCTGAGTTGAGAGCATTCATGATGTAACGCTTTTTAGCGATGAAGATACTCTTATCAGAAATCTTTTCTCGCTTCATCACCATCCTATTCTGATAAGAACCCAACGAAGCAGCCAGTTTCTCATAGCCATCTTCAATGACCTGTTCAATCTTAGTAGAACAAATCTTATCTAGGAATTCTTCACCATCTTTACGAGAGATGTCAGTAGTACCGAATACCTCTTTAATGAGAGGACCGAAGTTAACATATATCGAATCAGTATCTATGTATACAACGTAGTCAGTGTCTTCGGTCTTGAGTATCTTGTTGAGATAATCATTCACAGACTTTTGAGCATAACGAATACTAAGCTGACCAGATGTAGTGATTGCTTCAGCCATGTCATTAATATAGTAGAGGAAGTAGATGTTAGCCGTTGCACCATAGAGGCTGTTCATCGAAATCTTAATCGCCATCTGAGAGTTATGCAATTGATTGATTTCTCGCTTAAGCTCAGCCTTTTGAGTAGGATCGTTCTCAACTTCATACTGTTGCTCAGCTGCTAACATTTGTTTCTTAATCTTAGAACGAGCATCGTAGTTTTCATTAATAATCTCGGGAATGATACCGAGTTTCTCATTACTAAAACAAGCACCATTAGCTGCGACTGAGTATGCTTTGTTTGTATTTTCGAATTGACTGCTAAGTACCATTTCCTGAGTAACATACTCACGCTCATCAGAAAGATAAGTTTCCGGTGACATATTGTATTGCATCATAAGGTGAGGATACAGAGAGTTCAAATCGAATGATACGACCCAAGGATACATGCCCGGTACTGGATCTTTAACATAACCACCAACAAGATCACCAGCTCGCATGCCAGGACCACCTTTAGTTGGTGGAACAATTTTATCTTTCATGAGTCGACGATAGATCGTGCTTTCCCAGATTCCTACCGTACCGAAAGCATCCGAGAAGTTTACACCACCACCATAAGCAACAGTCATTACAAGAGATAGTAGCATTGTTTCGTCTTCGAAACGCTTGATCAACCACGTATCTTTAAGGTTATAGTCGAGATAGAGTTGTGGGTTTTGCTCATACAGTTCAGTAAGTGTACCGTACTCAGAATAGTCTAGCTTTTTCTCACCTAATACGACATTAGCAATATGATCGAGTTTGAATGATTCTTGTGGACCATACTTATAACCAAACTTTTTGAATGCATCCATGTAATCGACAATGGTCACGCCTGAGATCTTGTATGTACCCTGTACTTTACCGAAGAACTCACGACTGGTGGATTGTATGCTTTTCCAAGGAGATAAACGCTTAGCAACTTCATCACCAAGAAGTCTCATAATACGAGTTACGATGTATTGGATATCAAAGTACTCGACGTTCCAACCAGTCACAATGTCTGGATAGTCGTGAGTCCATAATCTTACGAATGCTTGAAGGAGTTGAACTTCGCTGTCGAACTTAATGAACTCAATGTCATCTTGATCGATGTCAAGTAGAGTCTTACTCTTATCATAGTCTTTACGACCGAGTAGAACATACTTACTTGACTTTGAGGACTTATAAGCAATTGAAGTAATTTCTTTATCAGCTTGATCGACGTTAGGATAGCCATCGCTAATGTCGACCTCGATGTCAAACGAAACGATGTTGATATCGTCTACATTGAATTCAATATCATCAGGGTAATGTTCTTGGATGAACTGAGTGACGAAGTTGTTTGTACCATAGACCTCGAAGTTAGCTACACCTTTGTACTCTTCGATAAAGTCTTTTGCTTCTCGCATCTCACCAAACTTCATTGGATTGAGCTTCTTGTTACCTACCAACGAACGATACTCACCATCTTTCTTAGGAGAATGTACGTACAAGGTAGGTTGATATGGTACTCGGTAAGAGAAACGCTTACCATCTTTGTATCCTCGCCATAGGATATTTTTACCATATCTTTCAACTGAAGTATAAAATTCAGACATTAAGTAGTTCCATATTGTATAATGAAGGGTACCATTCTAACACACTTGAGTGCATTTGTACACCGTTTTATGCTGCAATCTCACTAAAATTCTTAATCTTATCAAATCGTATCATTGTGTCGAACTTATCTGCTAACTGATCTCCACGGTGAGAGATAACGAAGATGTTGTCATCTGAGTTGAGACTATGTAATGTTTCGATCAGGCTTTCAATACCTACACCATCCAAAGCACCATCGAGCGTTTCATCGAGTAAGAGGAGGTTAGTTGATACTGAATTACGTAGCTTAGCGACAGAACGCCATGATAGCATAATAGCAAGCGTGATACGAAGCTTCTCACCTTCCGAGAATGAAGAGTAAGAGAACTTGTCACGGAATCGAGACTTGATAATCTCATTAAAGTTTTCATCGAGCTGGAAGTCAACAAACAAATCGAAGGCTGCTAAATACTTATTGATTAGCTTATTCATAACGGGAATATACTGACTAATGATACGAGCTTTAATACCACCATCCTTGAGAATAGTACTTACTACACCTAGGACTTCTCGATCATCTAGTAATATGACTCGAGCAGCCTGCAACTTCTCAAGATCTTCTTCGAAACCTTTGAGCTTTGAAGTATCAACCTCTTCAACCTGTCGTTCAGCGTCCTCAAGTTCTTTCTTAAATCCGAGTAAAGCATTTTTAGAACTTCTGATCTCGGCTTTCACTTCGGATGTTTCAAAGCTTTTAGTTTGAACATTATCTTCAACTGTACTAATCTCGTTGAGTCGCTTTTGGTACTCAGCGATCTTAGCCTGTAATTCTATAATAGCTTCATCAACTTCTTTACGCTTTACATATTGTTCAGACTTGACCTTTTCTTTAAATTCATGATCGATACCCTGTTTACATGTTGGGCAATTGTCGTGATCATGATAGAAACGTAGTTCTTTAGAACGATCTCGTTGCTGTCGTTCTAAATTATCAAGTAAAGAGGACGCTTTATCAAACTTACTCTTAACAAATTTCTTATCAGAGATTGTTTCATATAGCGATTGTATCTCGCTTTCGATGCTTTCGATCTTTTTAACCCGAGTCTCAATGTCTTCAATATGACCGGCCATTTTAGAGCGTATCTTTTCGACCTCAGTCTCACGTATCTTACGGATAGCATCGTTGTTATCTTTAGCACTTTCAATTTTAGATTCTGTGAGCTCAATCTTATAAGCATTCTCTTGAATGTCTTTCTTGTTATCACTTAGTTGGTCTTTAGCAAGAAGTCCCATAGTACTAAACACTTGAATGTCAAGCAAGTCTTCAATGATTTCTCGACGTTGTTGCGCAGGTAGTTCCATGAAAGGTACATACGTTGCACTACCAAGGACGACAATTTGACCGAAGGATTTATAATTAATCCCAAGGATATTGTTCTCCAAGTAGTCCTGATAGTCACGCTTAGCCGCGTCTTGGTTGATTAGACCACCATCCTTATAGATCTCAAAGATGTTTGGTTTCATGCCACGGCGGATCATATAGTTATTTCCACCTACAGCAAAAGTGATTTCAACTAACATATCTTTGTTGTTAATTGAATTAACAAGCTGTGGCTTAGTAATTTTACGGAAGGGCTTTCCATATAGACCATAAACAACAGCATCAAGAAGTGTCGACTTGCCTGCACCATTTGTACCTGTAATCAAAGTACTTGGTGCAGACCCTAACTCGATCGTTGTAAATACGTTACCCGTTGAAAGTATGTTTTTGTATTTTACTTTTTTGAAATGTATTCGCATTACAAGCTCAGTGCCTCATTATATAATTCATCTACTAATGTTTTGATTTTATGACGTTCAATAGTGGTGTCGAGCGAATCAATGTAGTTATGTAAGATCTCAGTGGTGTCTTTTGTCTCATCCAGTATCTCATCAACACCGGCAGTTTCGAGATTGAGATTATCGTCAATCGCTTTGACGTCAACAGCACCACACTCACTCAGTCGACTCATAAACAGATCATAAAGATAAGCGTTGGTTCGGTTTTTTACAATCACCTTTACAAACGTATCCTTATATCTATCCACGTCGAAGTTTGCTACATCTTCAACAGTCCACTCTTCATCATCATAATCAATCTTAAAGAATACACGATTTGGATTCTCGATCTTAACAATCTCACGAGTTTCAGTATCAAATACATGAAACCCACGGCTACCACCATAATCAGACCAAGTCATTTCATAAGGTGAGCCAAGATATTCGACATTGCCATATCGAGATGGATGATGGAAGTGGCCTGAGAATGCAGACTCAAAGCTTTTGAATACATTGATGTCAAGACCATGCGTACATAATGCACCTTTCATCATTTCAAAACCTTTTACTTCGAGATGACCCATTAGAATATTAGCATCAGACTCAGCTACAATCTGTAGATTCTTTTCAGCGTTTTCTTTACTGATCCAAGGTAGCATTAGAAACTTAGTTGAACCAAGCGTCAGATGCTCACCTAGATCTTGATAAAGCTTAAAGGTGGGATATTCTTGTAGCAATAGATTCATGCTATTAACATCATTCACATTGCTATAATACGTATCATGATTACCGATCAAAGCATGGAAATCAATTTTACGTTTAGCGAGTTCATCAAATAAGAACTCTTTACCTCGTTGAAGACTTACATAGTTGATGTACTTACGACGGTCAAAAGTATCGCCCAGATCAAATACAGTGGTAATGCCATTCTCATCCAAGTATGGAAAAAATACTTCTTGGAAAAACTTTCTTTGAACTTCGTGGAAAACACGACTGTCGCCTCTTGCACCAATATGAATGTCGGTAACAATTGCTATTTTCATAGTTTACCTTCTTCTCTTAGTTGCTTTCTTATACCGGATGAATATATTTGTTCTTCACCCTCTGGGACTACGTGCCAATAACCATGCACACCATTGCCCGGCCCATTTAGAAAACCAACGATGTTAGGTACACATACAATTACGTAATGCTGCCCATCATAGTAGCCTTCTTTATCTAAAGCTTCGTGGATCGATTCAACGACATTGATTTCACCAAACGGAGCGTCTTCTCCATCAGCTTTAAATACTTCACGTACCATTATAACAACTTGCCCTGTATATGTCAAGGCTTTTTTGAATAAATGTGTATGCCCTTCATGCCAGGGCTGCCACTTTCCTATAATGTTAACGGAAGGCTTTTTCCAATCAAAAGCGTTCTCATAGTCAATCATCACGCAATCCGTATCTTATGTGCTTGTACCATGCTCGCTCATGATAATAGTACAGCACCATTTTAGTTACCACTTCAAAGCCTGCTATCATTCCAGCCCAGTCGAGTTCGCCGGTAATGAGCCAAGCTAAAAGAAATGTGTCTGTGGTGGCAAGTACTCTCCATGTAAGTGTCTTTGCCAGGTGTCTCTTTGCACTAACTGATTCTGCCATTAGCCTCTCTATTTCTTATTGATGTCGCGCTTTACCCAAAGGTGTCCATTCTTTTCTGCATCATGAAATATAGCAACAGTAATAAAGAACGCACCAAGGACTAGAAGGTGGCCGCCTACACTATAGAGTCCATACATCCAAGTGTATCCAGCCCAGAAAGTAAATACTACTGTCCACATTACCGACAAATAGAACATAAGCATAAACTGTACAAGTTCATTCGGAATGTGTCTCAATGGGTTTACCTTTAGGCTGAAAAAATACTGATACAGGTCGTAGATAGCAAATCCTATTTTCTTAAACATTGCAGTCTCCTACTTTTTTAGTTTCTTTTCAAAGTCGTCGATGAACTCGCTAATGTACTCAGGTGGCTCATTCAATTGAATTACCATATCAGCTGAGTCATTAATGATTGCTTCGGTCATCATGTTTTGTGAAGCTTTGAACTTAATATAAGTCTGCTTCTTTTCTTTTTGGATGCGTCGTAGAAACGCGTACCAAATAATTTGCGTGAAATACGCGAAAGGATTACTAGATTTTTCAGGATCAAAGTTGTGAATGTACTGCAGACAGTTTTCAATGCCATCAGAAATCATTTCATCTTTGTAAGAATAGCCAGAGAAGTTTGGCTTAGTTGCTAGTCGAGTAGCAATTAGCATGATACAACTACCAATATAGTCTGGAACCCTTGGCGGATTTTCACCCGAGTCTTCAGCTTCAGCGACATTTGTTCGGTAGTCGATGAGTGCTTGTAAGAGATCAGGGTTGTTTACGTAATTCCGTTTCTTAGCCATGGTCTAATTGTTACCTCACATGTTGATTAATTTAAGATGCTATTATATACCAGTTAAGGTCAATTGTCAACTGTTAAATGTCTACTGTGAATATCTTAAATGAGAACTGTTCAGCGCCGTAGATTTCAATACGTTTCTTAAAGTGTTTAAGCGTGTAGTTCTCAAATGATTCACCTACGGATAAGTCATCCGCTATATCATATAGAACTGCTTGAGTTGAGTCATCAGCCTTACGTAGCGTACGGCCAATTGATTGAAGTACTTTGATCTCTGACTTTGAGCCAGAAGCAAAGATCACGTTGTCTAATCGCTTGAGGTTAACACCAGTTGAGAAGACACCGTAACTAGCAAGTATGTTGTGGCGCTTTTCGGAATCATTCTCAACAAGATTACGAATGCGTTCTCGTTCGTCACCACTTGTTCCACCATAGATGAAATGTAGTACTCGCCCTTCCTTTTGTAAGAGTGGCTCAAGTACCTTACCATGCTTTTCAACTAAGTCAAATAAGATCAAATTGTTTTGACCTTCGAGGCTATGAACGAGATTCTTAATAAAGTTATTACGGCCTGGATGATTTACAATGAACTCACGTTCAGCAGGCCACTTCTTTACACCTTCTTTAATAGTACCCATCGCTTTCTTAAAGTCTTTACGAGCTTGGTTGTTGTGAGAGAGTACAATTGCTTTGACCTTAAAGTCTGCAACCGTTCCCTCGTCCATAAGCTTTTTAGTATTCACATATCGCTTGACTTTACCAAAGCATCCTTCGAGTACTAGCCGGTGAGTCTTACTCTCTGCCGATTTAAGCGTACCAGTAAACCCATGTCGATACTCACAATCAGTTAACTTTTCCATAATGGTGGTGAGTGACTTTGCTTGGAATGTATGAGCTTCGTCACCTAGAACCACACGGAATTGATCGAACCAATCCTTAGGCTGTTTAATTAACGACTGCCATGTACTAATTACGATAGGTGCTTTTGTATTCTTGTCAACACCACCTTGTATCTTATAGATGATACTAGCGTCACACCCATAATCAACAAAGTCACCAGCCATTTGATGTACCAACGAGATCGTGGGAACGATGATCAGTGTACGATGACCGAAGGCTTGGTAGTAATGTTGCTGAATCAAATAGATGATTAAAGACTTACCAGATGATGTCGGTGATAGAGATAAAGATCGACGGTTACGCAAAGCGTTATTGATGTATTCGATTTGGTAATCTCTTGGTGTAAACTTGCAATTGATTTCTTTAGCGAGTTCAATAGGGTAATCATCATCAAATTGCTCCTTTGTTCCTATATGATCTGGAGCTACGATGGTGTATCCGCGGTCATCACAAAATTTCTTTAGATGAGGGAACAGACCTACATATAGTTTAGGTCTCATAGGCTGGAATAAACGAATGATTCCATCCCACACTCGAGCTTTGAATTTTGGATTAAATTGATAGCCTTCAGGTCGGAAAGAAAAGTGCTCAGAGATTTCCATCAAGGTGCCGGAGTCGGCCTTGACTTTCATATGTACTGAGTTTATATTTTCGATTTCAATCCTTTCGCTCATAATGAAAAATGCTTCTTATTTGATTTTGAAGTTCTTAATCTTAATATAGCGTGCTGCACCAACTAAAACAAATGCAAGTAAAACACCCATAGTAAATGCTAGGCCGTGGGGGTGGGAATGATCTCCTTCGTGAGCTATCGCAGAAGATGCTACGAACAGGCTGGAAGTTAGAAGTAATGTTTTCATTTTTGTTCTCCTATAACTTAATTGCCAGTAATATAAAAATACCAAATAATATTAGATTCGTAAAAAATATAAGAACGGCGAGAATAGTATGATACCAGATCCAACGGGTCTTATAAGCATTTTCGAGATTGACATCATTAGGATCAATCTCTTCGTCCATAGTCGGCAAAGAAGTCATAATCGCTTTGTCGACCTTATTCTTGTCGATTGGCGATGATATCAACTTAACGATTTTGTTCCACATTAATAATCACCTGCTTGGAACTTCAGCATATCAATCATTGACTTGATAATAAAGTTCCTGCTGTGTATTGTCTTAATTATATCTTCTAAATAATTTGCGTTAGCGGTATGGAAATCAATAGTCAAACTGAGCTTAATAATTTCCTTATCCGACTGTAGATATTTATCCATATCCTGGCGAATGATTTTCTTCTGGTATGGACGCCATCCACGATCACGAAGATCTTCTTCAGCCATGCTGCCGTCGAACCATTCTCGCTTTGCGAGTTCGAGTTCTTTATATTCGGCTTTGAGTTTCTTAACACGCAAGACTTCCCTATAGTACATATTATAGTACTTACTATGGAGCAAGGGGATCCGTTTGCTTTCGCCGACTAGATTTGTTTCGTCAATAGGAGCGTCGGCCGCCCACATACCTGAGATGTCATTTGTATCCATAACTAATCCACTTGTAACAATTTTGAATACACCATTATACCACAGTTAGGTGCAAATGTCAACTACATATTTTCGATTTCAAATGCGTCGTATCGTAAGGTGACTGTCGCTTCCGCGTACGTCACGTCCTGAGTTGTCATATCAAGAGAGACAGGAGTCAAACCAATAGGGAGTGCATTGATAAAGGTAAACTTGATGTTAGGATTCTTATGGCTGTTCAATAGGATGACTGATACATCAGAGGTCAGGCCTTCTTTCGAAGATTCAAGATCCTTATATTGTTGAAGAGTATCTGGTGTTCCTAAACCTTTGAGCCAATTAAAGATCTCTTGATAATTATGCATGTTCTCATCGATAATAAAGGTGAGATCGAAGTCTAGATACCTGATGTGATCTGGTACGCTATAGTAAGCGCGCAATGGTGTAATAGTCTCGACCGCATTACCATTTACACCAGGCAATAAAAGCTTTTGAGAAAAGAATTCGACACCGGGAAGACGAGTGATTTTGATATCGAATCCAGCGGTAGACAAATAGTTAGTGATCATGTGTTATACCTTTTTGATTTTATAATCGAACGCTTCAAAGTCTTTAGCAAAATGTTCGGTTAATATTGTTACACTCTCAGATGAGAGTTCAGAGAATGTTTGTATTGCAGCATCTCTACATGTATAATTTTTACGAGGTAACGGATAATACTTACAACCAATCCCTTCACAAATTTCTTTCCAATCTTTATCTATATGTTCGACCTTAGTTACCTTGTCAACACAAATCTCGCCTTCATAAGTAATCCAATCAAGAGCAGGTGAGAACCACGGGTCGAAATTACTATGTATAAGATCTTTATCTCGTTCAACTAACACCTTATAAATCCACTCGTTAATGCAAGGACGATCCTTTTTCATCTTATCTCCAAAGAACCAGATGTGCTTGATCCTATATTGATACATCGATATCATTCTATCATAAGGATTGCGAACAGCAGTAAACGTGTAATAGCTCTTCCATTGTTCCATACCAATTTCACGAATCGCTTCATCAACCTTGTAGTGGCATTTAGGTCCACCTAAGTATTCTATAATCGAAGTACCAGCACATTTGTTAATATGTATGAAGCCGTATCGATGGTAGCCGGTCTCTCGATGAAGCTCCCAAAATTGTTTAGGTTCTAGATATAAATTATCCTCATATCCACTTACCGATAAACTGAACGGGCTCTTTGTGAATATATATTCCGTGGACATAATAAAAATGGTTCCGTACACTGATTCTATACTATTTATTCATTGAGGATATAACATGTTTCGACCGAAAGCGTTTACTAATGAGATTGACACTACTGGTTTAAGTATGAACCACGTTGCTCACATCTGGCATACTATGAACGTTAGTAAAAATTATGATTGGTGGTACGAAGTACTACCCGACGATGTAGTTGTTGATGTTGGTGCAGGGGTTGGTATTTTCTCAGCCAAAGCGCTTGATGCAGATGCTACCAAAGTCTATATGATTGAACCTAATCGTGATCTTTTACGAACAGCAATTGCAAATGTTTCTGACTACATCATGGATCAAGAAGCACGTAAGGTATTTCCTATCAACGCTGCTATAGGTAAAACCGACGCAGACCTTTCAAAAATTCATAAGATAACAGGCAGGGAAACGGCTGAGCCACGGCTTATGTCATTGATGCAATTTGCTGAAGAACAAAAGCTTGATAAAATCGACTTTCTTAAAATCAATGCGAGTGGAGCTGAGATGAGTATTCTTGATCCAAATGCTATTGAGTTTCTAACCACACGAGTTCGTCACATTGCTGCGGTCATTCATTTAGATCAACAATATGGAGCGATTGAAAAATTCAAGACTTGGAGAGAGAAGCTACTAAAACCTTTAATGGATCGAGGTGTAGTAAGATTCCAAGATGATAGATATGGCAAGTTTGCTTTTGAGGAGAACTTCTTTGAGTTACTACCTGCAGCATTTATGGTTTACATTACTAATTACTAATTACCAGTGGTGTACGGCGTTCGCCATGATAAAGAAGCAGGTGATAAAGTTGACTCCTACCACTACGGTTCGTACTATCGTAATGTACTTATCGTAAGGTTCGGTTTTATCATCTGAGTATCCACCTAAGCTGTATTGCCAAATTTTCCAAAGCTTACCAAACAAAAACATACTCCTTAAGCAATACAATAGCAATTACGATCCACAGACCGATACCACTAAGCAGCAAGATACGTAAGGACCAAAGCCCAAGAGCGTCTAGTTTATCGTCAAACTTACTCATTTCATTAATCCCACAGACTTCTATAATACTTACCAAATAGTCTTAAACCGTTTTGTACTCGATTACCGAGAGAGGTCCACTCAACTACATCAGCTTTCCACAGACCTGTATCCCAATCTTCGTCTTCACCACAAATATGTTCGAAAGCGAAAATCATTTCATCAAGTACCCAGTCCCATTTTTTGTGTACCATTTCCCATACTAATTCATCATGCTCAGGGCTTGCAAACAGGTCAGTTTGTCGGTGCTCACCTTTAGCAGCACCTGTAAAAGCAAGCTCTGGAGGTAAGTCTTCAAGGTCAACAAGTGGAGACCCGTGCTTAGTGTCTTTTAATTGCTTCAGCAGTGGTAAAGCAATAAGCCCAAGAGTGTGGTCCATACTCCATGTGTCATAGCTGTCTATTTTAATTTCGACTTGGCGTGAAAGATCTTCAGCATCAAGGTAAGGTCCAATGTTTACATTCATGTTATATACTCCGCTAAATTCATACACACCGATGTGCCAGTAATAGCACTACCGATCATAACTGCTTTATCATTCCAGCAATGGCCAACGTAAACCCATGCTATGGCTGATATTGCATAAGCTATTTTACCTTCGACTATAAATCCAGCGCTTTGAGCAAAGACACCGGCAACAGCAAAAATGGTTGCTACCCATTTTACGTAACTATCAATAGTACCAGTAGGTGTAGAAGGTGATAGGTCTTCAACCTGCAACTGAAGTTCTTCCATCTCTTGTTTAAGACGTTTTCGTTCAGCATTGAGTTCCATGGCCAATCGACCGGCCTTACCCATTGTACTATTTTTAAATTGTTCTTTTACCTCAGAACTAATGTCAACTTCTTCAGTCATTACCCTCATCACCTTCAAGTAAAAGCTCTGCTAACGCTAGTAGTCTTTCTGACTGTTCTTCAAGTTCTTTAGACTGAATACATATCCACTCTAAGCCAGTTGCATAATCCTCGTCAAGTGCTAGGGAGTAATCATCCACAACAGTAGTTGTTGTAAATGATCGAACACGATCCATTGGGAACTCTATAATATTACTCTTGGCCATTTACTATCTCCTTGAGGTCTAATGCGAATTGGGTTTGTGGTTTTTCTCGACTCCAAAACTTATAGTCTCGTTGAGCCTGTCCTATTTCTTTCTTCAGTTCTTTGACCATCTCATCGGTCAAACTCATAATGTTAATACGAAGTAGTCGATCGATTTGATCTTGTGTAGCATCAGTATGCTCTAGTATTTGATTACCAACCGCAGTCTTCTTTTTGTTCTTGAACACGATTTTGTCGTCAAGTACCGCTTGAATGAATTGCATTTTAACATTGAGCCAACCACCTAGTACACGAGCTTCTTCTTGTCGTAATTGAATACGCTTTTGGAGTACCTCCATACGGAAGTCACAAAAGTCCTTTACGATTTGTCGAGCATCATCGTACTCACGAAGTTTACCAAACTGATCGATTACTGTGAGGTTTTGTGATAGTGGCTTACTCAACTTAAATTTGGAAATGATTTTGTTCTCATTCCATTTAGCTGATGTAACCTGCTTCAGCTTTACTTCAAACTTAAATCCAGTCTTGTCACATAGATCTTCGTAGGATACGATGTCTCCTTCATCCTCGAGGCCATCTAGTACCTTGACGTAGCTTTCTCGATCGAAGCCATAGGGTACTTCAGTAATCGTTAACTGTGTCTTAGTCTTCTTTTCATAGTTACCGATGACCGTGTACTTATTAGGTTCTTCAAGATTTTGTACGACTCGCCCAGTAAACTCAGGGAACTTAATATCTATACTCGATTGTATGTCACCTGTCGTAATGTACTCAACACATGCTGCTGAAATACTCGCAGGACAATGAGGAAGAATATTAGTAGCAAAGCCAGTAGCAATACCCTTAGTCCCATTCACCAATACGAGTGGAATAACAGGAAGGTAGAATGCAGGTGGCTCATGCTCAGGATCTTCATGCTTAGGTGAAAGCTCAACATCTTTAATGTACTTATTGAAGTTGTCATGCAGTCGAGTATAGACATAACGAGGAGCACCAGCTTCCTGAACGAGCCGAGTACCAAATGATCCACGACCTTCAATCAAGCAAAGGTTGTTATTCCATACTGCAGCCATAAGTTGGCCTGAGCCTGCCGCAGAACCTTCACCGTGGTTATAACCGTAATCGGATATGATACCACTCACGGCAGATACCTTTTTAAAGTCACGCTTTGAGTTAATGATCGAAGAGTAAAGGTAGAACCTTTGCACAGGCTTAAGCCCATCAATCATGTTTGGAATCGCTCGAGACTCAACGGTGTACTTAGCAAAGCTTAACCATTCGTTAGCTGCAACCAACGAGATTGGATAATCATTTGTTTCGCCAGCAAACATCGTTACATCATTCATATAATCACCTGCGGTTGTAAATTTCATATCATTCATTGTAACATGTACTCTTTACGAAGGTTGGCATCTTTACCAAACATCATTTGGAATACTTCACCATCATCAACAGTCACTGTATCATAGGTAGGACAATTAATAATAGTACTATACTCGTCTTCAGTCAAAGAACCCAGACCCTTAATGTATCTATGCTTGTACTGAGGATTTGAACTCTTGAACTTAGATGCTTCTTCATATGTGTAGAACCATTCAATCTCGTCACCCTTTGAGCTAATCATAATAGGTGTACGAGTAATCATAACTCGACGCTCATGTAGTAGCCTAGGCCAGAACTTATAGAAGAAAGCAATAAGCAATGGACTAATGTGACCAATACCATCGTGGTCAGCATCAGTTAATGCAGCTACTCGAGCATATGTCATATCGTCAACACTATCAGGATTGTTAATGTCAAGTCCCAATACTGCTACTAACTCACTAAGTTCCTTGTTCTTAAGTACATCAGCAGGTTTCATATCCCATGTATTCATGATTACACCACGAAGTGGGAATGCACCAACCTTATTAGGATCGCGTACCTTCAATAAGAATCCCATAGCCGAATCACCCTCAACAATCTTGAGAGTAGCATCATCTTTGTTAGCTGCAATGTGCTTAGCTACCTTGACCTTGCGCAATTTCTTTTGAGCAAGGGTTGCTGCTCGTTTGTCAGCAGCTAGCTTCTTAGCAAGTTGAGCCTCGATGATAGGATCAATAATGTCAGGTGAGTTCAATATCTTACGAGCCAGAGTTTGAAAATCCTTGACTCCTGCACTTTCGACATGTTCCTTAATGTTACCATAAGGATTCGTCAACCTTTCTTTGGTTTGGCTGTCGAACTTAGGATTCACGAAGTTGCGAGCAAACTTGACGAAGGTAAGACCATTCTTAATCGTAGAACGTACTACCTCGATTTTATGCTTACGCTTAATCATTGTACCTAGTTCATCAACAACACCGTTGACCAAGAAGTCGACGTAGTTACCACCACTGCGAGTGTTTACACCATTCACAAACGAGTTGGAACGGAATCCATCTTCTGATGTAGCAAAGAAGAACGATAGATCATCACTCTTTTCTATGATACAGGTGTCACCAAACAAAGCTGCATACTTTTTCATATCAGTTACTTTGACTCGGCGCTTGTTGAATGAGAAAGCAATCTCAGGGAATGCCATTTGAAGACTAACCAAACGATCTTCAATAAGCGAAACGGTATCAAGGTCCTCTAGACTATCTACTTCGAACAACGCAAAGTCAGGAACAAAGGATACCTCAGTACCAGTACCAATTCGTTCCTTAGTAGCGATAGCAAGAGTGTCAGCACCATCTTTACATTTGACACATACCTCATTACCATTGCTCCAAGTACGACCAACGAACTGAGCTGATAGGAAATTGGTAGCAGCTGAGCCGACACCGTTGGTTCCAATCGTAACTCGTTCATCATCAAACGATGTACCTGCATTGACCTTAGTCCAAGCTGCAACAGGGCGCATAATTTCTTCACCCATGTTTTCATCGTGAATAAAGTCTTGAGGAATACCTCGACCGTTGTCGCTAACCGTGATTGTATCACCACGGACTGACACGTTAATTTTGTTAGCAAATTTGAACTCAGTACGAATCGCTTCATCAATAGCATTGTCGAGAATCTCATCGACCATTTTTGATAAAGCAGGTACATACCTAGCACTCTTCCATTGACCTAGTACAAAGCGCTCAATATCCTCTTGGGAGCTTGAACCCATGTACATACCAATGCGTTCTCGAACATGCTGTCGAGCTGTTAAGATACGAAACTGTTCAGTCTGTTTACTCATGTATTAACCATTGTCAATGTAAATCATAAATTCAGAGAGGAGTTTTTCATAGTCCTCATCCATAATAGCATCGTTATCCCAGATGTTTTTCTTGTACTCTGGGACTTGAAACTTTACTTTTCCTGCATGAAAGAAAGGTGCAATAAACTCATCACGGAATTTAATGAAGTCTTCCTTACTTGTCTTGGTTGCTCTCAAATGTACTTCAATCGCTATGCGACGTACATTCTTAGTAATCCAAGGTAAGTTCTCTTTAGTCAAGAAACTATACTCGCCACCTTCGCAATCAACCTTGAGAAAGTCAATGTGAGTAAGCTTATGTGTGGTAATAAGATCACGGAACGACATAGTGGGAAACTCACTGCCATCGTCATAGACGTGTTTGGTGTGCTTCGGATCACTTGCCATTGCGGCATGAACAGGAACAACAGGGCATCCCTCTGGGTTGTTCTCAATATAGTCAAATGAGTTCTTCAATACAAGTTGAAGGAGTTCACGGTTAGGCTCAACAGCATATACCTTAGCAGCACCTTTGTCAAGTGCAGAGCATGTGAAGAATCCTACACAAGCACCTACATCAACTACAATGTCACCAGGCTGAACTTCAACCCACCATTCATAGTCCATACGTTCGAAGAACTCATGTCGCATGTTTGCAATGTGAGTAATGTCGAGTGGACCGCAGTCTATATTAATGTTCAAAGATTTTTTCATAGGGTGCTATTCTACCATATTATAAGTGAATTGTCAACTACTTTTTCAAAACATTTTCTTTTCGGATCGTGTAGATCTTATCCAATCCACAATCTATGTGGTAGAACCCACCCCAGCGGGACTCGCCTACGATAGTACCTTTAATCCAAAGGTTGCCGTTCTTAGCTTTCCATATACATGACATAGAGTTTCCTTCACACTATATTCCATTTGGTAGCCATTCTAACACAGTCAAACGCAATTGTCAACTGTTATTTTGAAATTAATTTGCAATAAAGTGAAAAAAACGGTGTACAAGCTCCTCAAAACTGTGTATAATCCTCTTATCAACATTAATGGTTAGCTGTAGTTCCTTTTAGTGGTGTTGCTAACTATATATACTAGTCCTAGTAGAGGAGAAAGAAAATGATTGACCAGCCGGCCAGCAATGAACAATATACCGAAGATCAGATCCGAGCGCTCGTAGGCGCTCCCTCGATAGAGGAATCCCAGACTTGTATCTGTGGATCACCTTTGAAAGAATGCTCAGAATGCTATGAGCACATGTCGAGTGGATGCTAGCCTCGCGTGAGCGCGATATATAAAAGGTACCAAGAAGGAGTACGAAATGAAGAAGAAAACCAATCCTGTGGCTAAGAACTGTAACAAGTTCAACAAGCCTGCCACTCACAAGGATCGCAAGAAGGCTATGAAACGTGGGTATCGTAAGCACCTACGCGATGTACCATATAATGACCAATTGACCTGCCAGTTGTTCACTGTATGATACATTGTGTGATCACATATGATCTATTATTGTATATTCTTATAACAAAATGATCATATATGATATATCCTTATAACAAAATGATCTAAATAAAGTGCAAATAATGGTGTACAACAGCGGCAAAACATGGTAGAATGGTACCATAAATTAAACAAGGAAACAAAATGATGTTCATTAAGACTGATGGTATGGCTGCTAACGGTACTTCTCTATCAAACTATATTGACTGCTCCTTTATGGATCTTGTCAGTGTTTTTGGTGAGCCTACTTACGAAGATCCCTCCGCTGACGATAAGGTCAACGTTGAGTGGGTCCTCCGTGGCGAAAACGGTGACGTTGCTACAATTTACAACTGGAAGGACTACGACGGTGGCTTTAGGGCTCGAACCTCTGAGTCTTATCGGTGGCACATTGGTAGCCGCAACAGTATGCCAGCACTTGAGCTGATTAGCTTTATTACTAAGAAACTTGGAGTATAGTATGAGAGACGAATTTGATATGGACTATGACTACGGCGTTGACGAAGAAAAGTACGAGTTACGTCGTCGAGTTGAGCGGAAGCGCAATAAAGAAGCTGCTAACCGTCTTACTAAAAAGGCTGACTTTTGTGTCTACCTTGAAGAAGATGGTCCTCTCAACATGGAACGTGAGCTAGGAATTCAAATCGATCGTTCACGTATGTTCGATCAGTAATGGAAGCATTGGTCGTTGTTTTACTATGTTGGTTGATGCTCGTAATAGCTTTTGCCATCGTCAAGTTTGTATTCAAGATCATTGAATTCACTTGGGATAACGCGATCATAGTTCTGTTTCTTTTACTTTTTGTCATTGCATTGTTATTGTAGTTTTATAAGGAAAGTTATGCTAGTAGTTATGGAAGGTCCTCGAGGTGGTGAGTTAGACATAGGTCTACAGGCTTACGCTCTTATAGCAATGGAGTCTTTTGCTAAACAGCTTAAGATTAATCGTCTCAAACTAAACATCGTTGTAAAGTTTCATCACAACTTGTTTATTGACGGCAAAAAGAATGGATCAACTGATGGTCTATGTGAAATGGAATCACCACGTGACTTTATTATTGACGTAGCACTTTACGGTAACTGGTTATCAACACTAGCTCACGAAATGGTACACGTAAAACAGTTTGCTCGAGGTGAGCTTGATAGCAGACTTGAAAGGTGGAAGGGCAGAAATTGCTCACAAGAGTATTGGGACCAGCCTTGGGAAGTTGAGGCTCGAAGGCTCCAATACAAAATGGTACGATATTTTGAAACAAAGGATCTTTAAGATGGAAAAAGTATGGGTTATCAAGAACAACGGACAGCAGTTCGAAGAAAAGTTCACCAACACTCAAGAAGCTATTAACTACGCTAAGCAAAGTTCATTACGAGCCATGTGTTGCGTTCGCAATCAAGGTAATACTCCGATCTTCTATGAGCGCGGTGACCAATGCGATGCTGGTCGTACCAAGGAGCTCACTACTCACGTAATTGAGATCATTGAGCGCCAGAACGAACAGTATGCTAAGCAAGGTCGTGGCAAGGCTTCTCGTAAGAAGCAAGGATAAATTCCGGGAGAGTGGTAGAGGAAGGGTCGCACCCTGATACCCGGCGAACAGCAGAATTATGAAACCTCTACCACTCAACTTATCGACGGAGTGTAGCACAGCTTGGTAGTGCACCTGCTTTGGGAGCAGGATGTCGGGGGTTCGAATCCCTCCACTCCGACCACTTTTACATATATACTTATAGACCCCACGACCAACAAAAGGAGTGTCTTATAGTGGAAAAGGAAGGTGTCCATAAGCTGTCTGAGCTTACTTGGAAAGATCGAATGATCGCAGATGAATCGAAAGAAAAGTACAGGGCGTACAAGAAAATCGCTGAGTTGCAGCAAGAAATTGAAAAACTAAAAAAGAGGCTTAAGGATGAGTGATCAATCACCAAGTGTTGAAGAGTATTTTAAAGAATTAGTTCGTCATGATTGGTTTTACCATTATAGTGACGATCATCGAGCTTACACCAAAGGTCAAGATAACTCTCGACGTATTCAGGCTATATGCCAAGAAAACGAGTTGTTTTCACGTATGTACAGTGAATATGTAGGTTGGATCAACGCTGTGACGAAACACGGCCGAGAACAAACTTTAGTTAAAGAGCCGGTGGTAGAAGATTACTTATGAGGCGTTGAAATGAAACCTAAATTAGATGATGATTGGTACCCTGATAATTTTGATTGGTACGTAAAGTGGGCAGCTACAGTATGTATTCTTATATCGATTATTGCAAGAGCTGGTGGTATAGAATACCGTAGCATTGATCTTGGAGTTGGAACAATTGGTGTACTACTATGGCTTTGGGTTTCCATCATGTGGAAAGATCGAGCCTTGATAATGTTAAACGCGGTATCCGCTGCAATGCTAGCAACCGCATTCTTGAGAGAATTTTAGATATGCAAGAAAGAGTATTTCTTTTTGATGTCGACGGAACTCTAACTCCGGCTAGACAAACTATGAACCCAGAGTTTGAACAGTGGTTCTATGATTTTGCCGAAGCATACCCCGTATACTTAGTATCAGGCAGTGATCGACCTAAGACGTTAGAACAAGTCGGTCAACGAATTTATGATCGGTGTATTGGTGTTTACCAATGTAATGGAAACGAACATTGGTTTCAAAACTCTCGTGTTAAAAACAATCCATGGCAACCCAGCTATGACTTAATTCATTTCCTCGAAAACGAAGTCAAACACAGTCCTTATCCTCTTAAAGTTGGTAATCATATTGAGCGTAGAGCCGGCATGGTTAACTTTAGTACGATTGGTCGTGACTGTAACCAACCACAACGTGGAGCTTACTTCGCTTGGGATAACCAAAACTTTGAGCGAGAGCGTATCAAGAACGCAATCAACAAAAAGTATCCTGAGCTTCATGCTTCAATTGGTGGTCACATTAGTATTGACATCTACCCTCGAGGTAACGACAAATCTCAAGTCTCAAATGATCTCCGAAAAGAATTCAAAGAAATTATCTTTTTTGGTGATCGGACTCAACACGGTGGTAATGACTATCCTGTTGCTTTGGCTATTCGCCTTGGTAACCTAGGTACAGTCCATCCTGTTGAGAATGCACAAGACACTTGGGATATATTAAAGAGGTACGACAATGGTGAAATCTAATTTAGAACCAGAAGAAGTAGATGTAATCGTCATCGATGAATTGGAAGAAATTATAGATAGTTTCGAAGGGCAAATGAAAGATAACGAACATTGCCCAGAAGATGAGTATCTAGGAATCTTCAGTAATAAAAAGTGGGTGGATTTTGATCGTATTGTTCACCACATCGAAGCGGCTAAGATGTTGATCGCATACACAAAAGCTGAATCAACAGTTTTTTAAAGGACGAGACATGTACGGAATCAAACGAAGAATCACGTATCAGCACCCAATGAAAGAGGGTGTTGAACTTGAAGTGGTGGGTTATGTTATTCAAAACAACGAAACCACGACCGTAGTACAAAGAGGCGATGGCTACAATATCGACTTTCCTACGGCTAACATTTTAACTAACGAAGAATGCGCTAAACAATAAAGGTGAATTATATTATGGATGTATCTGAAAAGCGAGACTTACTGGCGGCACTGCAACGAGGTACGGTTACTGTTTCTTTTCGAAAGATTGACACTGACGAATTGAGAGTTATGCCATGCACACTCAATGAGACTGTCTTGAATGCAGAGGGTGTAAAAACCAAAGTTGAAATGAGCCAAACGAGTGCAGACTCTGCTCACTTCGCTGTATGGGCGCTGGATAAAAATGCATGGCGATCATTTAGACTTGAAACCGTAGAGGGATGGGAGGTGTTAGGTGAGTAGAAGTAGTTCAATTCGTAAAGAAGGTAACGTTGGTACTAATAGTTCAGGAAGCTCTGGACCAGATACGATGTATGTAGTTGACTTAATCGAGAACGGTCGAGTGATCGAGACTCGTAGACTACCCGGCAAAAGCGAATCATTTGCAAGGGACGTTGCAGAGAACTGGGATTCAGGCTTAATTCAATTACTAACTGAGTAGGAGTAAGTAATGGGTAAAAGAGTAAGACCAAACTATATCGCTATGCGTATGGATCAACTGAAAGTTGAGCGAGACAATCCACATAATAGTGCGAGTGATTCAGAATGGTACAATCGAATTATCCAAGAATTAGATTGGGCTCAGCAAGCATTAGATGCTGATGGTAACACGATATCAAGAAATTGTTTTATGGAGGAGAAAAGTGCCTAGTTATAAAGGACATAACGTAGAATGCTTGACCGCGACTAAAAAGAAAATCATCGACGATGCAACAAAACCGTATGATGCTTTTTCTGATGGTCCTTTCAAGGATGTATTGACTAAGTCTGAGGATGTATTTCGTAAGGAGATTACGAACTATTTTATGAAAGATGGATGTCTCTATAAAGAGGTTTCAATTCGAGACTTTACAGAAGATAAGCGCGACTATCATGACACGACTTCTGTTCAAATGGTAATGAAAGTCAAATAAAGAAGAGGGGGCTTTATGCCCCCTTATCATTTACTTTTTAGAGTTAGCAAAAGCTTGCCCGCCAAAGAAGGCCGCGACAATTGCTGCTACAGATACAAAGTAAGTTGCTGCCATATCACCTAGGATTTTAGATGCGCCATCAAGGCCAACACCTACCGCTAGGACAACAGCGAATGGGTACAAAAGCATACCAAAAAGAGCAAACCACGCCATTTTGCGTTGAGCATCTCTCATAGCATCAGCGTCTTCTAACTCTTTACGCTTAAACTCCATGTACATTTCATGCTCTAAATCGCTAACCTTGCCGTCACCATTACTGTCGGCTGGGTGGAATGTTTCCTTTTCGGTTGACATTACTTTTTGACCTCCATTGCGTTTTTCTTATCTTGAATTTCAGCCCTACGAGATTTCGCAAGTTTGGTTATTTCACCAAGCGCTTTACGAGCACGAGCAGCTGAAGCTTTTACACCTTTCTCTTCGAACTTAGCAGACTCAGCCAGATAGGCGTCGTAAGCCGCTATGATTTCTTCATGTATAGTCATTTAGTTTTCCTTTTGGTTACTTTCTAAAATCTCGATTCGTTTCTCGAGTTTGGTTATGAGGTCCACTAGTTCGGTCGTTCCACCTGGTGCTACTGGTGGGTGAGTCCATTCTTCTAGCTTTTCAACGCGTTCTTCAAGTCGGCCAATAGTAAAATCAGTGCGCATTATCACTTTCCTCATGATTTGATGTGTACAAACAATAGTACAAACAGTTGTGGTCATATAGACCGTCGAATGGTTGGCCCTTACGAAGAGCTCTCCACTTCCCTTTAAATTTGTCGATGGCACGTCTCCAAGCTGTTAAATTTGAAACAGCACCAGTGTAATCGATATAGATACAAGTACCATGATGGCGATAACCTAAGAACCACATAGGAATCGCTGTTACAATATCGTTGTTATTTACGAAACGATAATGAGTTACATTAGAAAATTGCTTAACAAATATTGCGTTACCAACTCGAGGAGACCCAAACGTAAATAGTGTTGGATTCAAATCCTTAAGCCTACTAGCTGCTACCGTTGCCATCGCTCCACCCAGAGAGTGGCCACAGATTAATAGTTTCTTAGTGATATGTTTACCTATTTGCGTGACGATATCATCCCATATCTCATCTAAAGCATTCTGGAATCCGTTATGGACCCATCCTCCAACCTGTGCGTCATCTGGCCAAATGTTGAGATCTGCTTTAAGATCAGCTACTTCCGTTGGTTCAGTTCCTCTAAAACATATCGCAATATGTGAGGCATTCCAAACTACATGAGCTTGGGAACCGTTTTTATCGAAAAATTTGTGGTGAGTAAAACCGCGAGATTTGTAGAGTGTTTTAGCTTCCTTTCCGTCCCAATAAGCGTAGTTTGCGCAGTGGGCCATCTTATGAGATATGTCACGGATTGCAGGAAACAAGAGCTTATTATTCATTATCTTGCCTCGAAATTATAATTATATGGCTTCCCAGTTATTTATAAATATGTTCGTACGACAACCACTATACCAATGAGGAATCTTGAATGTCAAATAACCTTAAAGAATTAACAAAAGCACATCACGACAATGCCGAGCGCACTGAGTTTGCTGATCTGCTATTGGGTGGGAGTATTTCTCCCCGTCTTTACCAAATGTATCTCCGCGCTCAACTTCAAAATTATCTTGCTCTCGAATCCGCCGTTGCCGTTCCTATGGAATTGGAAGCAATCTTTAGATCAGCTCAAATCGAGCAAGATCTCCAAGAGATCGAGTCGCTCTTTAATCTTGATGAGCTTCACGATACTTTACAATCAGTTAATGAATACAGCAGTCATATTCAAACGCTTCTTGAAAAGGGCGATAACGAAGCTTTACTTGCTCACCTATATGTACGCCACTTCGGTGATGCGCACGGCGGACAAATTATTAAACGCAATGTTCCCGGCAGCGGTACTATGTACGAGTTTGAAGATCGTAGAGGATTGATCGCTGGTGTACGCGAACTGTTACACGACGGTATGGCTGACGAAGCTAAAATTTGCTTTGAATACGCTGAAAGACTTTTCCACGAACTGATATCAGAATACCACGACACACCTGAAGAATTTGCTAGCAGCGAAGAATTACTATACGCTGCAGCCCAGAATGACTTCGACAACGAATGGGAATAAGCCATGATTACGACACGCAAAGAACTCGTAGATGTTTTAGTAATACCATACCATCCTATTCCGGGTGGTGCTTACGAGCAGAACGTAGTAAAGCGTGTCACTTATAATGTGATCACTTACGATACTACTAAAGACGACCAACAGGTAACATCACCTATCACAAGCGTTTTAAGTGCTGAAGATTTAGCAAACGGTGATTATGTTGTTGCTACAGAAAACAATGGATTTGAAATACTTGAGTGGGCTACTTCAAATATCGATGGTGATAACTTCTATGAAAATATTCTCAAAACAGATGTAGAAATTCAATTACAAGACTTACTTGAGTTTCATGGGACTGCACGGTTTGACATTAGTACTATTACGGTAACGGATCCAGATCCCGAACCGGATCCAGATCCCGAACCTGAGCCTGAACCAGAACCAGAACCACCAGCGCCGGGTACATTCGTAGTGTTCCCTGCTAATGACATTACTAACGTTACCGATGTTACTATCGCCGGTGTTCCTCGTACACTTGCAGGATACAACCCCGAACAAGATAGAAATGGATACAATGAGTCTTGGAGATACTGGCACCAAGAAGGTCGATTCATAAGGTTGTTTGTTCGATACGAAGCAAGCGGTGACTTCCAGGTGATTTGGAATCATAATCGTTCTGGTGATAAAAACGTCGGTGCTTCCTATCTTCAAAATTACACTACTCTCTTTACCGGCAAATGGCTAGATCGAGCCGTGGTACAGGGCGAGTCATTTAGATGTGGAACTCGTGTTACAAATGTTGATGGTAATCCTGTCACATCTGCAAACAAATATACAAATGTAGGTACAGGTGCTGACTTAGCGTGTCACAACTCATTCGTTACCGTAGAGCATGATTCAAACTGGGGTGGCCATGGTGTTAATATTGACGAAGCAAGTCTCGCGCCTGGGAATGGCAGTCCTGCATATGTTGATACATTACACCTAGACCCAACGGTAGCAATTCAAGGATCGTTTACATTAGAGATGTACGTATTAGGCGATACATACCACGGTAGCAACGTTCAAGAAGTAGACTTTAATGTGAACTATACACTACCAGGTGCTGTACTATATGATGATTCTGAGACATCTCAGCTCGTCCTCATGTCAGCAACTGACGGATTTGTAAATGATTTGGATGATGCGCTGAAATACTATAGTACGGTAATTTGGAAACCACGGGACTTTTACACAGGTACAGAAGATCAAGTTTTAACCGTTGCTCCAAACTCTCAAGTAACCTTCCACATGCTTTTTAACTCTGACATTGGTACTTCTATGGATATTACCTTTGGCCCGGGCTGGCAGCAAAATGGATCGACTATTACAGTTGACCGTGGAGACTTTTACACAGCAACCGTGTTAAACATCGGTGGCGGCCAAACACTTGACGTTACTGCAACCTCAGTCCTACTAGGCATCACATTTACTAAAACAATAAAACTAACATCGTAGGTATATTATGACAGACTTAATTGATCAGTGCAGCGAAGTCGCTTTAGCATTGGAGCAAATGTTCGATACTGAAATGAAAAGATACGCTAATTCAAAGCATATCCATCAATTCGAAGGATGGACCGATTATTTTTGGACCAGTAAGAAAGTTCGAAAGGCTCACCTTAAAACCATCGTACCCGCGGGCGACAACCGTAAACAGTGGTTGTTGCATATGAATATTTTTCCAGAAAAAGATATTGATGCACCGATCTTTGGTTTAGATATCGTCGCAACACCTAGTAAAATTAGTGGTTGCTTTTGCGATTACTCACCCACTACTCAAAATCAAAAAGACTTTATCGATCTCTTTGCTAACATTACGAGTACGCTCGAGTGGAAGCGAGAACGAGAACTCCCACCTTGGGCTCAAGAAATCTTTACACCAGATATGATTGCGGCTGGTTCAATACGACATGGATCAGAAACCGATCAACTCATTTTAGCGGTAGGGATACTTGCAGAGCAATACTTCCGTATGCTCGATAGGCTCGAACCAGTAGTCACCTTAGATACTACCGAAGCTCAAAACAAATATTGCCAAAACCAGAAGAAGAATCAGATGCTGCATTCATCTATACTTTCATGGGGAATAACAGAATCAGACAAGGACGACTACGTCAACGACGTTTTGTTTGAAGAAGTATAGGTTGTACAACTATAACAATCGGTAATACAACTTATTCTAAAATGTCATCTAAATTATATTGCTTTTAGGCAATCGAAATGTATATATAATACCGTGAATCGGTGACATGTGTTACCAATTTACACACATTCCCCAGTACCCGTAGAACATTATAGGAGTTTTCATCAATGAAAAACTTTATTGCAGCCGTGTGTCTAATGATTGCCCTACCAGCCTTTGCAGCTCCTAGAGACTATCAAGCAACGCCTCAAGAAGATGGTACAATTTGTGCCAAAGTACAAGTAGTAACCGTAGGTAATACTTACGCTACCCGAACCTATTGCCGAACAGAAAGTGAGTGGCAAGAAGCAGGTTACAAAGTATCACGTCGTCCACGTCAAGCAGCGGAGCAGGAGGGAAATGAACAACTTCTTCCTTAATCTTCGTCAAAATGGCAAAGTATGCTTACTCTGTGATGCACTGTATCTCGCTTCAGCATTGACCCTACCGATCGCTCTTCCATTCATTATTATATCACTGGCTATCCAATGACAGAAAAAACAAAAATGCGTGAAAAGACCGAAAACATTTTAGCTGGACTTTTAGTCCTAACAATACTAGTAGGTGGTATAATGGGTATGGCGTACCAAGCGGTTTCGCCATATTCACTCCCGCCCGAAGGATACCACCCCTTTATGATACCGATGGTTCAACATCGCATCGACTGTCCTAGAGAGAAACAAATCCTCGGCCGCCGCCGAGGTAGCCACCACGTCGACGTAGTCGATGGGCTATCATGCAGTCCAATCTTTTCTGATGTACTTGTATAAATAGTTGACAAGCTAACATTAGTATGTTATAATAGTCGGTCTAATGGAGTAAAATCTGTTAGGCCGATTTGTTATACCCGCCAAAAAAGTTCAAATAACGCAAAATAACAGTTGACAATCGGCCCAAGATGAGGTATAATATCACCCTATGAAGAAAAAAAGGAAAGATGATATGTCAGTTGTAGCGCTCACCCCGGATAAAATCCATCACGAGATTTCTAGACATATCTCGCAGGGAGTACCGTATATCGATGCTCTCGTAGACTATGCCGAAAAGAATAATGTTGAAATTGAAACCATAGCTCAGATCGTTAAGAAGTCTTCAATCTTACGAGAGAAGATACGAACTGAAGCTGTGAACTTAAAGATGGTAAGAAAAGATGAAACCGATCTCACCGACATTTGTGACTGAGCACTCATATGAAGCGTACATCAAGTATCTAGCACTTAAAAAGCATTTTACTACAGATGGTTACGACTTTTTCAAGTACAATGGAAAGGTCCGCGCTTCATTTGACACGTTCAATACTCGCAATGACGCTTACTTTTTTACGAAACTCGCCAAGCATGAGGACTATCAAAACTTAATGATAGCCAACATGCTAGTGAAACCTAATATTTGGGTCCGTGAACTCTTAGATGAGGAAGCGAACTACAAATATAATGAATGGAGGAAAAAGGTTGAGTCACTGACTTACACTTTCAAATCCGAGCTGAAACATCTTCATGAAGACTATCAGCAAAACTTTATATCACGCGATGGTCAGCATCCTTATATAATGTCGTTGTACAACCAGAAACAAATATCTCTCGAGACGTTTACCATTCTGGCTCACTCAGCGAATATTTTTTCCTACTGGAGTGAAAAAATAGTTGACAAGATCATCTCACGTGATATAATAAGGCTGTCTAGAAAGTATAAGCCCTTTCTAAACTATGATGAAAAAAAATTCAAGGAGATTATCCGTGAGCATTTTTTCTAAGATAAATATATCGTCGGGTCAAACTGACATATATTTCGCAAATACTATTAAATCGCATATAACGCTATATTAAAGGAGAAACACCCTATGGCACCTACAGACTTCGCTTCGCTTAAGAAGAATCGTACCAAGTCTCTCGACAAGCTTAACGCTCAGCTCGATAAAATCACCACTAAATCATACTCAGATCCTAACGAAGGTAAGATGTGGAAACCAACCCGCGATAAAGCAGGTAACGGTTTTGCAGTCATTCGTTTCCTACCAGCAGCCGAAGGTGAGGAAATGCCTTTTGTTCGAATCTGGGATCACGGTTTCCAAGGCCCAACTGGTCTTTGGTATATCGAAAACTCTCTAACAACTATCGGGGCTGATGATCCCGTATCTGAGTTCAACTCAAAGCTTTGGAACACAGGTGTTGACGCTGATAAGGAACAAGCACGTCGTCAAAAGCGTCGCTTAAAGTATTACAGCAACATCTACGTTGTTAAAGATTCTGCTAACCCAGAAAACGAAGGTAAGGTCTTTATGTATGCCTTCGGTAAGAAGATTTTTGATAAGCTCAACGATCTTATGAACCCTACTTTCGAAGATGAGGATCCAGTAAACCCATTCGATCTTTGGGAAGGTGCAAACTTCCGTTTGAAGATTCGACAGTTTGAAGGTTATCCTAACTACGATAAGTCAGAGTTCGATGCGGCAGGCCCGCTGTTTGATGATGACGAAGCACTTGAAGGTGTATGGAAGCAAGAACACTCTTTGCAAGATCTTGTCGATCCTAAGAACTTCAAGTCTCATTCAGAACTCAAGACCAAGCTCTTTAGAGTATTGGACCTTGCTAATGAATCTGTTGAACCAGTTGCCCCTGCACCTACCTTTGCATCAGAAGATACTACTGACGATTTAGACTTATCCGGTCTAACTAACGAAGCAGCTACTTCTGAACCAGCAATGGCTTCAGCTGATATAGCTTCTCCTGCAGCCGACGATGACGATGATGATTTGTCTATCTTCAAAGAACTCGCTCGCGGTTAACGTACTTGGGGAGGGCAACCTCCCCTTTTTTAAGGAGACACTATGTCAGATAAACCAGAAACTATTCTTGATTTCGATTTTGGCTTTACAGCAGTTGATGCTGACGAGTTAGATGTAGTACGAGAAGCCAAAGCTGCAGTTGAAACCACTTCAGTCGCAGCCGAATCATCAGCAGCTAAAGCACAACTTATTTACGATGCTGTAGTACCTCTACTCAATAATCTTAAAGCAAATCCAGAAAAAGATTACATTTACTGGCCTGATCGTTTTAAAAAGCTCGATGCGTTCGCTGACAAGCTTTACTCTATTCTAAGTGGAGATTAATCTATGAGCTTACTTGATAAAATGCTTAAAGCAGGTTCAGTCAAAGGGTCGACTGTACTTTCGAAATCGTCGTTTTTTAACGACAAAGATCCTATCCAAACAGAACTACCAATCGTTAACATTGCATTCTGTGGGTCCCTCGATGGTGGATTACTACCAGGGCTCACTGTACTAGCTGGTGCATCTAAAAGCTTTAAGACATTACTCGGTTTGTATTGTATGAAAGCTTATCTGAATAAGTATCCAGAAGGTATTGCAATCCTATATGATTCTGAGTATGGTATTACACCAGACTATCTCAGCAGCTATGGCATCGACATTGACCGTGTTATCCACGTTCCAATCGAAGATGTTGAGCAACTTAAGTTTGATGCTACCAAGCGTCTCAATGAAATCGATAAGGGCGACAAAGTCTTTATCCTGATTGATTCAATTGGTAACCTTGCATCTCGCAAAGAGGTTGAGGATGCTGAAAACGAAAAGAGTGTTGCTGATATGTCACGTGCTAAGCAACTCAAGTCTTTGTTCCGTATCATTACACCAAAGCTCACTGGAAGGGATATTCCGATGGTGGCGGTAAATCATACCTACAAAGAAATTGGGATGTTTCCAAAGGACGTGGTGTCTGGTGGTACCGGTATCATGTACTCAGCCAACCAAGTCTTTATTATTACCAAAGCTCAAGAGAAGGATGGTACTGATTTACGCGGTTGGAGATTTACAATTAACATTGAGAAATCAAGATACGTCAAAGAAAAGTCGAAGTTACCTTTCACAGTATTGTATGACTCAGGTATCCAAAAGTGGTCAGCCCTGTTTGAGCTAGCTCTTGAATCAGGACATTTGACAAAGGCCAACCAAGGATGGTATAATGCGGTTAATATGGACACTGGTGAAGTAATTGAGCCAAAGCGGCGAGCTAAGGATATTGAGCAGGATGACGAGTTCTTTGGAGGACTTATCAAATGCCCTAAGTTCAAAGCGTTCATTGAACGACGATTTAAGCTTAATAATCTTGAGAAGGATGATGTAAATGTTAGAGAAGACGATCTTATCGAACTTGATTCTGAATGAGGAGTTTAGCCGCAAGGTCTATCCATACTTAAAAGAAGACTACTTCGATGATAATTCTCTTCGCAAGATCTTTAATACTTGTGCTGAATACGTAGATCAATACAAAGAGCCTCCCTCAAAAGAGGCTCTTAAACTTGCTATCGAAAAGCGTAAAGATCTTACCGAAGATGGATACAGTGACATTCATCAAATTGTTGATGAACTTAAAATTGATCCAACCACAAACTCAGATTTCTTGCTTGATGAAACTGAAAAGTTTTGTCAAAACAAAGATCTATACAATGCTATTCGCAAATCGATTATGATTCTCGATGATGCTGACGGTGATAACGATAAAGGTACCATTCCTAAGCTCCTAGCGGACTCGTTAGGTATTAGCTTTGATAGTAGTGTTGGTCACGACTTCTTAACTGATTTCGAAGATCGTTATGAACATTACCATAAGAAAGAAGAACGCATTCCATTCGACATCGACATCCTGAATAAGATTACGAAGGGTGGTTTACCTCGTAAGTCTATGACTGTATTGTTGGCAACTACCGGTGGCGGTAAGTCTTTATTGAAATGCCACATGGCTGCTAACCATTTGATGTATGGTAAGAATGTATTGTATATCACTATGGAAATGGCTGAAGAAGAAATCGGTCGACGTATTGATGCTAACATCATGGATATTACTCTTGATGAAGTTCAAGACATTCCACGTGATGTATATGAAAAGCGGATGAATCGCTATAAGAGTAAGACAACCGGCAAGCTTATTGTTAAAGAATACCCTACTGGTTCTGCTCACTCAGGTCACTTCCGTCACTTATTGAATGAGTTAAAACTTAAGAAAAACTTCGAGCCTGATGTTATTTTTCTAGATTACCTTAACATATGTGCATCCGCTCGAGTTAAAGGGGCTGCAGCAGCAAGTAGTTATAACCTTGTTAAAAGCATTGCCGAGGAGGTACGTGGTCTTGCGATGGAATTTAATTGCGCCTTGGTTACTAGCAGTCAGTTTAATCGTGACGGCTATGGTAATTCAGACGTTGATCTTACTAATACTTCCGAGTCAATGGGTATTACTCATACAGCAGATTGCATACTCGGTCTGGTGACATCTGAAGCTTTGGACGAACTCGGTCAACTTATGATCAAACAACTTAAAAATCGTTGGAGTGACCTTGGTTACTATCGTCGATTCTTGGTTGGTATTGAACGAGCTAAGATGAAGATCTATGAACTCGAAGAATCCGCTCAGAAGAATATTAATCTCGACGGTGGAGGTTCCAGTGGAGGTGCTAATTCAAATCAGGACAGTGGTCCGGTGTTTGACAAGACTGACATTGGCATGAGACTCAATAAGAAAAAGCGGCCTGTGTTTGATGATGTACAAATCAATTAATTATAAATAGCTAAAACAGTTATTATATAATAATAGGGACATCAATGTTAAGCTTTAAGCAATTTCTTAATGAACTCTATATTGATCTAAAACACTCTGACCTTACCAAACGTGGTGGTGCACGGACTCAAGTCTTTGTGCAAAAGGTTAAAGACGGTGAACCCTTCTTGACTAAGAAGGGCGCTGTCGTTTTAGACCGAGGTCATTTAGATGATATCGAAAAAGGTATGGAAAAGCGAGGATATCGTGATACCTTTACTGGAACTGACACCAAGAATAAGAGACCCGTTCGAGTCAATTACTCAAAAGAGTTTTTAAAGACGCCTGAGTTTGGTGGTAAAGGTGCTGGTGCCGGTACTGCAGCTGAGGATGCTTATCTCAAAAACTTTACTAAAGTATTAGAAAAAGTCTTTGCAACTGAGAATCAGCCCATCATTAATCTACAAATCAATGGTCGTACCGTTGAGTGTGCTGGTATCATTTCAACTCCTCAAAGGGGTCGACGAGCTCCTAAGTCCGATTTCTCAATTGTTAATGCTACAGGTGAAGAGGTTGCTTGGTTATCTCATAAAGCAGGTACCAAGCCCAGCCAATTCCAGCAATATGGTGGATTGAGCGATAGTGCATTCTCAGAGAATCCTGACGTAAAACAATTTGTTATGGACCTCAAAAAGCTATATCCAAACGGATTAGAGCGTGGTAACTCAGCTTATCGGCCATGTAAAGATGTTTCAATTATTAATATGTCAGTATACGGCACAGCATTTGGTGGCGAACCTGCTGCTGAAAACGTAGACGAATTCCATCAAGGTACTCTTAAACTTAAGAAGCTTGCTGGTAATGCTACATACGAAATCATTTCATCACATAAAGGTAGTAATGGTAGTATATTAGATAGTGGTGGTTATGAACCAATTTATTACGCACGATATACTGGCGATCGAGGAGCTCGAGTCGCTGGTGAATTTATTGAGAACGCTCGAATCGGAGTTTTCCCAGCAGCCAAAGCAGCAAAAACGAGCAAACTAATATGATAGGATTTAGGCAGTACCTCGAAGAAGCAGCAGGTAAAAACCTGCACATGACTCACCTTGAAGATGCAGTTATCGATGGAGGAGTTAAAGGTACACGTAATGTATTTAATTACCTTCGTGCTTTACGCGACATGTTAGCAGGTAATGCTTCGGCTCCTGTAAGTGTATCAGTAAAGTGGGATGGTGCCCCGGCAATCTTTGCTGGTATCGATCCCGGCGATGGTAAGTTCTTTGTTGCAAAGAAAGGTGTATTCAACAAGAGCCCAAAGCTGTATAAGACAAATGCAGATATTGATAATGATTTGAGTGGCGAACTGAATGACAAATTCAAAGTTGCTCTGGCCGAGTTCGGTAAGCTCGGAATAACAGGAGTAGTTCAAGGTGATTTCCTCTATACGGATGACGATATTAAAGAAGAAACTATTGATGGAGAAGCGCATATTACTTTCCATCCTAATACCATTGTTTATGCGGTACCAAAAAACAGCGGACTCGGAAAGAAAATTACAGGATCCAAAATCGGTGTGGTTTGGCACACAACATACTCAGGACCAGATCTTGAATCAATGTCGGCAAGTTTTGGAGAGAGAATCTCAACTAAGCTCACCCAAGTCTCGTCGGTCTGGCATGTAGACGCAGTATTCGAAGATCGATCCGGTAATGCTACATTTACAAAAGCAGAAACCAAAAAGATTACAGACATCCTATCAAAAGCCGGTACACTTTTCCAACGTACTAAGGCTCCTATACTTAACGAGTTTGCTAATAACAAAACACTGAATGAGCGAACTAATCGTTATATCAATTTAAAAGTCCGTGATGGTGAGCGTATTACAGATACAAAAGCATTCGTCGTCGGCTTACAAGCACATACTCGTGAATACTTTCAAAAGGAAGCAGATAAGGTTAAGCAACAAGCGACTAAAGATAAGAAACTCGCTATGGCTGACACTGCACTTAAGATCTTTACTCCTCGTAATATTAAAGATATTGAAAAGGTGTTCGAGATGTATAACCTCTTAGTTGACTGCAAGATGCTGGTTATCGAAAAGCTAAATCATGTAGATGGTCTTCGTACTTTACTTAAAACGAAGAACGGATTTGAAGTAACAGGTCAGGAAGGCTTTGTTGCTATTGACCACATCGGCAAGGGTGCTCTGAAACTAGTCGATAGATTAGAGTTCAGCAAGGCAAACTTTAGCACAGAATACATTAAAGGATGGCAAAAATAATGGCATTTGTATCAGTACCAGGAAGCAATGGAATATGGCAATATGATAATGTTGCCACGGCAGCAGCCACTTATCCAGATGCTAATGGAACTTATTCAGCCGGTGTACGATCATATGCTCCACCATCCGGCGCGGTTCAACTGACATACGTTAGTTGTAGAAAAACAGGTGAGACTGTTTTACGAGGCGAATTAAATAAGAACTTCTACGACCAATTAAACGCTGAAGGAGTACCATAATGGCTATTTGGAATAAAGACAACCAAGCCTATTTACAAGGCAATAAAACTTTATTTGAAGCATTCATGCTCGCAGATAAAGATGGTAATATCATCAATACTTTTGGTGAGGCGGCCAATATACCTATCGCGGCGGGTCTCGTAGATGGTTATTCAGCAGTTCACAAATTTGGTGTAGTAGACGGTACAGTTGGTACTAGTTGGTCAACCATTTGGACACAAGGTGAAGTTAACGGAGATCAGTTAGTACCTTGGAAAGATATTGCAGATGCAGGTGTGGTTACAGTAACTTCAACCGGCTCGGGTGCAGCAGGTGATACTACCGATGTTACTCTTGAAGGATTAGATGCTAATTACAATTTCCAAAGCGAAACATTAACATTAAATGGTATTGCCAATGTTGTAGGAACTAAAACTTGGCATCGTATCAATCGTATGTTTATGGAAGAAGAAACTAATGTAGGTTCTATTACTGCTACAGTTGATGGTGATGTAGTCAGTTCTATCAAAGCTGGTCGTGGTCAAACGTTACAAGCTTTTTATACAATCCCTGCCGGTAAAACTGGATATTTAACTCATATGCAAGTTTCTTCTAGTAAGAACCAAGCTGTTGAGGCATCACTCTTTGTAAGACCATTCGGTGGCGCATTCAGAGTAACTGGTGGAACTATGTTGTATCAAATGGAACATACAATTCATTACTCTTCGCCCATTGTAATTACAGAAAAGAGTGATATGGATTTTAGAGCAACTGGTGCAGCTAATGGAGTTCTATCAGCATCGTTTGATTTAATACTGGTAGACAACCCAGCCTAACTTCAAATTTATATTATGTTTCCTTTGATCTTTGGTTGACATTCAGCCCACAATGTTATATAATACTATTTGAATTTTGATACAGTTCTCACTCTAGCGAGTGCGGCAAATATATGAAAGCGACAAAAGGAGACAAATATGGGACGAATACGTGACCGAGGTCATGATGGAGGTAACATCTATCGATGGAACACCCTCGAAAAATACGTTCGTAAAAATGGTTGGACTAAAGGCGCTGAACTCGGCGTATGGTTAGGCGAAACCTTTAAACACCTCGTTAAAACATGCCATAGACTACATCTTATTGGTGTAGATCTATACGCACCTCAACCAGAAAATAATGGACCTGAAAAGTGGACTTCTGGTGAAAACGGCCACTCGTGGGATCATGAACATTACTATCAAGATTTGGTACGGTTCTGTCAAGGCTATCCCGGCCGAGCGGAAATCATCAAAGATTACACAACCGAAGCTGCCAAGCAAGTTCCAGATGAAAGTCTAGATTTTGTATTCATCGATGCAGATCATGGATATGAAGGATGTCTTCGAGACATTCAAGCATGGGCGCCAAAAGTACGTAAGGGTGGAATGATTATCGGACATGATATTCACTTCCCAACTGTTGAACAAGCAGTAACTGAGTTTTTTGGTCCGAACTCTTGGAAGGTAGAGGATGACTTTCTTTGGTTAGTTGAAAAGACGTAAAAGGAATTTTTATAATATGAAAAAAACTCGTGTGATTAATTTTTATGGTGGACCCTGCTCGGGTAAGAGTACAGCAGCTGCTGGTTTGTTTTATAAGATGAAGTTAGCAGGTTATAAAGTAGAACTCACAGATGAGTTTGCTAAAGAATGTGTATGGGAAGAAAATATCCCAATGCTGGCAGATCAACTTTGGATATTAGCTCACCAACATCGTAAGATATTGAGGTTAGCTGATAAGGTAGATTATATCATTACAGACTCTCCAGTACTGCTGAGTCCAATCTATAGGGAAGCTTATGGTGAGCCATTATATACAGATCTTATTGACAAGCTTGCTTTAGAGTGTTATAATAAGTATGATAACATTAACTTTATGCTCTCTCGAGCTCGTGAAAACTTTGAAGTTGATGGTCGTGCACAAGACGAAGTACAAAGTGTACAGATTGATCTAGACATATTAAAACAATTCCAAACTCTTGGAATTCCTTATAAACAAATAGAAGGTCCAGATAATGCATCGGCTGCTTATGATCACATATTGGGTCGAATGGACCTTTCTTTAATCTTATAGTGAGAAAAACATGCACATTGAAGTAGATAAAATTTACCAACGAGAACTCCAGCGTCAACAAACGACGATTGAGTTGATTGCTTCAGAAAACTTTGCATCTGACGCGGTCATGAAGTTATGTGGTTCTGAGTTTACCAATAAGTACGCAGAAGGTTATCCCGGCAAGCGTTACTATAATGGTTGTGACCACATGGACGAAATCGAATTGCTTGCAATACAAAAGCTCAGAGATTTGTTTGAGTGCGGATACGCAAATGTTCAGCCTCACTCAGGCGCAAACGCAAACACCGCTGTATTCCAAGCGTTCCTTAAGCCCGGCGATACAATCCTTGGTATGGATCTTGCTAGTGGCGGTCATCTATCCCACGGAGCACCTGTAAATATCTCAGGCAAACTCTATAACTGTGTTAGTTATGGTGTTGATACTTGTGGTTGGATTAGTATGAAAGAAGTCGAAAGGCTAGCACATGAGCATAGACCTAAGATTATCATCGCGGGAGCGTCCGCGTACCCACGTCAACTTCGATGGAAAAGATTCCGTGAGATTGCTGACTCGGTAGATGCAATACTAATGGTTGACATGGCTCACTACGCTGGGCTTGTTGCTGGTGGTGCTTACGATAATCCTGTACCTTATGCTGATGTAGTTACTTCTACAACTCATAAAACTCTACGTGGACCTCGTGGTGGAATCATCATGTGGAACGAAGAGAAGTATAGTAAGAAGATTAACTCAGCTATCTTCCCAGGCACTCAAGGTGGACCATTGATGAATATTGTTGCGGCTAAAGCACAAGCATTCCTTGAGGCAGACACTAAAGAGTTTTTTGATTATGCTGAAAACGTAATTAAAAATGCTCAAGCTATGTGCGCGGTGTTTGAAGAACGTGATATACCTGTACAAACAAGTGGTACTGACTCACATATTATCTTAATGGATTTGCGTGAGAGCAAATATAGTGGTAGGCAGTTTGCAGACTTACTAGAAGAGAATGGTATCACCGTAAACAAAAATGGAGTACCAAACGATCCTCGTTCCTTTATTGAAACAAGTGGTATTCGTATTGGTACGGCTGCTGAAACAACGAGAGGCCATGATGAAGCGTGGTTCTCAAGGTTAGCAGAAAGAATAGCAGACCTGTTGCAACAATAGTGAATAAGATACACCCAGCCTTTTCAACGCCGATATATAAAGATAGGATTCGAATTGACAAAAACGTTTTGAATCCTATCTTGTCGGATATTGATTTTAAACGTATTGATACTAAAGATCGTTGGCATTCATCTAACTATAAAATATTAGATAATGATTTAGCGTTCCTTAAAGATGAAGTTCAATCTCGTATTGAGGACTATGCTCATAATAGTTTAGGCATGTCTCGAAGACATAAGCTTAGGATCACTGACAGCTGGGTAATGAAGCACGGTCGAGATGATAAATCTGACATGCATTGGCATCCTAATAGTATTATATCAGGAGTACTATATTTACAGACTTATAAGGACTGTGGTAATATATGCTTCTTTCGTGAAAAGAATCTTTTCGGTGATATACTTGATTTTGAATTTTCAGATAATGATATTAACACTAGGATTATTGAGGTAGAGCCAACCGATGGAATGATATTGTTATTCCCATCTAAGACACTGCATGGAGTGAATCGATCTCAAACTGATGTAAAGCGTTTTTGTTGTGCATTTAATACATGGATTGAAGGCGATCTTGATCCACCGTTTAGGGCAAAATAATGGAAGTAAGTATTGAAAAGAAAATGAGTCACATTTGGATTGGGCCCAAGCCGGCTCCGTTGAAATGGATGTACACGTGGAGAGATAAGCACCCTGATTGGGAGTATAGTATTTTCTCTGATAGTATGCTTAAGAATCGTCGATGGTATAATCAATCTCTTATTGAGGCCTACTATAACGCTAAGCTTTGGCCTGGTGTATCGGATTTAATTCGTTATGAATTACTATATGAGAATGGTGGGTTCATAGCAGAAGCCGATATGGTGTGCTTAAACAACGTTGAAGATCTATTACAAAGTCCTGAAGACCATTGCTACACTTGTTTCGAGAATGAAAAGGGCAGACCAAACTTTGTTCAGCCAATCTTTGGTTGTAATCCAGGCAATCCTTTTATACGAATGGTGCTAGACGAATTACACAAGCTTAGGCCTCAGCAACTAGACCCACAGCCATATAAGAGTACCGGCAACGAATTTTTAGCTCGTCACGTTCCAGCATGGCGAGAAAAACTAACTATATTCCCTTCGCATTATTTCATTCCTCAGTTTTATGTCGCAGGTGCAAAGCGATATAATGGACCGGATAAAATATATGCTGACCATAAATGGGGATCAACTGGAATGCATGCATTCTGTGAACAATATTCAGATGGAGTTTTATAATGTATTTGTCTCACAAATATAAATTTCTATTCTTACGCACCCCTAAGACCGCTAGCAGTAGCCTATCAGATTTCTTTATCCGTAATGTAGATGATCCAAACGCAATTTATACTGAAGTCGAAGATAGTAAACTGCCTGGTACATTAAATGAAGCGATCGTAGGTAAATATAGACCTTATGGTTTCTACCATTTTACGCTAAATCAATTAATTGACGAGAATATTATTACAGAACAGCAGGCTCGAGAATACGACATATTTGCTCTATTGCGTAATCCAGTCGATCGACAGAAAAGCATGTACTACTTCTTTAAAAAGTTTAAGTCACCATTAACTTCTGCTAGCCTTGACGAATATAAGTCTTGGACTCGTAACGGTGTATTTAAAAACGAAGCAAACTCAGCTATACGTCAAACAAGCCTATGTAAAATAGGTGATCAGCCTGTCGGTCGTTATTGGTTATACGAAAATCTCGAAGAAGAACTATTTCAATTTTTGTATGATCGTAAAATCGAAGTTACTTATCCTCTACCACAACACAAGTCAGGTATTCGTAAATCTCGTAAAAACGAAATAGGATTCGATGATGCCGCTATGACAGATTTGCGTAGACACTTTAAAGAAGACTTTGAGATGTACGAGAGACTCACCAATGGCCCAATCAGCTAAAGCTTATATCCTTAAGATAAATGATCCAGTTTCAAATGACTGCGCAAAGGTATGCTCCGATTCTTGCGATCGAGTTGGTTTAGATTGGGAGTATCACCGCGGATACCAAAACATGACAGGCAAAATGGCTTGGACGTTAACAGGTCTACGTACTCAATATCAAGAACCAGTAAGATACGTACCCAAACCTGCTCCTCAACATAAAGCAAATGCCTGTTCTGCCGGCCACGGCGCAATATGGAAACGTATTGCTGAAGGAAATGAAGACGTTGGTATTCTACTAGAACATGATGCAATTATGCTTCACTATCCCAGTATTGAAATACCTGATGGATATATTGTAACCCTCGGCTATAAACTTAAAGAGCCAGGCCGTTACGACCACGAAGCAGCAGGCCCACCCACAGAACTCATTGATATAGACGGGCACGAAGGCGCTCACGCCTACGCGATGACTCGTAAAACTGCTCAATTCTTATGTCTTGAAATCGCAAGACGCGGTGTCTTGGGATGTGTTGATAATGCTTACTTTATACGAGGACAAAGACAAACTCAAGTACCACTTAAAATTGCTAGCCCAACACCGGCTATGGGATGGTTACGAGATAGTACTATTTGGTCTGGTGGCCACAGTTCGGTTATGAACTATGAATTTATTTCTTCCTTTGCAAAAAATTATAAATAACAGTGTAGATCTATCATTTAAAACCAAACAAGTAAAAGGCTGAAATCGATTATGGGCCCAAAATCAATAAGAGAATTTATTGGAAACGACGCCGAACAGACAGTGGATGGCGGTGCCGATGATGTAAAGTCAATTGCCACTAAGAAAGCCAAAAAGTCGAAAGGTAAAAGCGAACGAATTAGTAATCCATCTAAGTATGTAGATGTGAAGCCTACTCTCGATGAAGCTGCTGCAGACTCAACAGCGGTTATTAGTTTTGGTCGAATGAATCCAATTACAGTTGGCCACGAAAAACTTGCAAATGCGGTAATTCGTACAGGTGTAAAGAATAACGCTACACCTCTTATATTCCTTTCTCATTCTCAAGACGCTAAGAAAAATCCTCTTTCGTACGAGAAGAAAATCAAGTTTGCCAAAACAGCCTTTGGTACTAAACTTATTCAAAAATCAAAAGCTCGTACTATTATTGATGTAGCTAAAGAATTACAAGGTAAATTTGAAAATCTTATCGTGGTTGCTGGTAGTGACCGTGTTGAAGAGTTCAATACTTTATTAAATAAGTATAATGGTAAGGATTACACCTATAAGTCTATTAAGGTGGTTTCTGCGGGGGAACGCGATCCAGACGCTGATGATGTTTCAGGGATGTCAGCCTCTAAAATGAGGGCATTAGCTAAAGACGGTGACATGGAGTCATTCAAAAAAGGATTACCTGCTAAACTACGAAGTCAAGGTAAAGCGGTATTTAATTCAGTGAGAACTGGTATGAATGTTAATGAATCAACTCAATTTAACGAAGATCAAAACCATCCACTCGTTAAAAAAGCTCGTAAAGCTCATAAGCAAGGTGTATGGGACGGTAACGTTAACAAAGAAGGTAAGCCTATTGTACACATCAATGGTAAGCCTGTTCATGTTGAATCAATCTATGAAGCATTAACTCGACAACAACGACTCAAGCGTAAGATGATCATGCGTCGTCTACGCAGTAAAATTAAAATGGGTCGACGTCGAGCAATGAGACGTAAAGCAACTATTGATACTTTACAAAAGCGAGCTCGTCGTCAAGTCATCCGTGCTTTAAAGCAAAGGTTTGCTAAGTCACGAGATTACGCTGATCTTCCTTATAGTGCCCGTCAACGTATTGATGATCGAGTAGCAAAAATACCAGATTCCAGACTTAATATTCTAATGCGACGTATGCTACCTAAAGTAAAGCAAGACGAAAAAGATCGTATTGCTAGTCGTATCGCTAAATCAAATCCAAGTAATCCAGTTAAGCGCAGTGCAACTGTTGTTAGTGTACCAAAGATTACCGAAGATGTCAATCAGAAGTTTGAAGCATTTAATGAATCTCGTAAGACTGATATTCAACGTGCAATAGATCTAGCCGAGCAATTAGGTGCTAATCAAAACTATGCTATCAAAGAAATCGAAAAGATTAGTAAGGGTATTAGTAAACACGCTAAGGTAAAACAAGCTTTAGACGAAGCAGCATCTACTCCTGAATCCTATAACGAGTATACAGTTGTACAGCGAGTTGATGAAGGCGCATCATATCATTCTGGTCTCGCAAAGAGTACTGCATCTAAGCGCAAAGCTCAGTTTGCAAAGCAAGCAAAAATGGATGATGGTAATCCTGCTGCATATAAGCCAGCCCCTGGTGATAAAAGATCAAAGACTAAGCCTTCAAATCATACCACTAAATTCCAGCAAATGTTTGGTGAAAAGAGTAGTAACCTTGAAAGAGCATATCTACGAAAGCCACACATGCTACTTAAGCAAGATGGTAGTGTTAAACTTGACCAACGCTTTAAAATGTTTCGTAAGCCAAAGCTTGATGAAATGGTAACCGAACTAGACGGTACATTGGTTGAAGAGAATCTTAACAACTTGGCCGAGACTGTTGAATTTATTTTTGAAAGCAATCCAGAAGCAGCTATTAAGAATAAAGCAGAAAAGACTGGTATTTCTTATGGTATTCTTAAGAAGGTATTTGATCGAGGTGTAGCTGCATGGCGAACCGGTCATAGGCCTGGTACTACTCCTACACAGTGGGGATTAGCACGTATTAATTCATTCGCTACCGGCGGTAAAACACGAACTACAGCAGATAAAGATCTCTGGGCACAGCATAAAGGAAAATAAAAGCAATGACTATTAAGTTCAAAGACCTCGTAGAAAAATCCGGAGCCGGTGACTGGGGAACTAAAGAGCTCACCGATACTTTGAGAAAGGACACACCTGGACAGGGTATCACGGACATTGGCGCCAAGAACAAAGCTAAGCTTGAAGAAAAAGCTCCTAAGTTTGATCCTGATCGATTGAATAGGATTCTTAAGATACCAAAGTTCAAAATTACTTATGGCGGTGCCTTCCATACAGTACAAGCTAAAGATACTGATGAAGCTTTGAAGAAGGCTTGGAAGCTATTTAAACTTGCTGCGCATGTCAAGCTTGCATTCATGAAAGGTGCTAAAATTGATCGTATGCATGAAGAGTCTTTGGAAGAAGCTTTTACTACTAAGGAAATACGACAGGCTGTTGGTATTGCTACTGATAAGCGGTATGCTGGTGGTAACATGACCGGTGCTACTCAAGCAATTGAAAAGTTAAAGAAAGGATTGTCTAAGCATCCTCAGATACGTGCTGTATTACGCCGAGTTAATGAAGCTTATCGTAAGCCAACTGCAGCAGAGATTGCAGCAGATAAGCGTAAAGATGGTAAGAAGCCTGAAGGCAATCGTCAAAGTCGTATCAAAAAGAAAGTCTACGGCAATGCAATGGGTGGTTTGAAAGAAGGTCGTCAAGATGTAATTAAGAATCTTGCTAATAAAGCAAAGACCGGTGGCATTGATAAGGCTGACTTTAAGAAAGCTCACGATCTTTATAAAGACGCTAAGCTTCAAGACCTTAAGAAACACATTAAAGGTTTAGACACAGACGTTGCAGAATATATTGCTGATTGTATTAGCAGACACGATTCAAAGACATTTAATAGCATGTACCCTCGAGCAAAATCTAGTGACAGCATGGCTAAGATTGTAAGAGAAGACTTACAAGAAGGTGCTGTTTCGGTTTCTACTGTTGAAAAAGAAATACGCTCAAATGGCGGGTCTAAAATCAAAAAGACTGATCGATCAATAGAGTTTATGTATAGAGGTTCTGCTCATACAATCCCACTTGACCGTGGATTTGTAAGAGACAACGATTACATGAAACTCCAACAATACTTCGGATAATCACCATGGAATCATTCAATAATTTTATCGAGCAGGTACGTCTTGACGAAGCGCTAGACGAGACAACTACTCAAGAGCTTATTCGTCGTTTGGTACTCGCTCCCAAAATGAAAAAGATTGTAAGATTTTACCTTGATTGGCGCCGTAAGAATCCTGGGCAAGGTAATCGTGGTATTCAAAAAGTAATTCAAATAATGGGATTGAATCCTCGAGACGGTAATCAATTGATTCTGACATTGAATAAGCTAGTAGACAAAGGAGACTTACCAAAGCATCTCCGCATAAATATTCCGAATCTTGAGTCTTTTTTAGAAAAAGCTTGTTGGGATTCACACAAACAAGTTGGTATGAAAAAGAAAGGTAATCGATTAGTACCTAATTGTGTACCTAAAGAGGAAGTAAATGAAGGATCAGAAACTTGGGAAAAGGGCTATCCCCGTAGAGTTGTTAAGACAACGGAGCCGGAACACAAAGAAAAAGGTTACAACTGGCGAATCAAAGGGAAAGACAAATCTCATCTCACCATTAAGCTTTACAAGGACAAACCATCCTTTAAAGAATTCACAAAACAAATGAAACGAGTCGCAGGACACGAGTTCGGAGGATAAATGTTAAATTTTAAAACTTATATTCAAGAAGCAAAGCTAACTCAAGCACTTGAGATTAAGGTTGATTATACATCAACGTTTCCTAAAGGCAGTTTAAAGAGAACTGAAGCTGAAGAATTAAAAAAGGAATGGGATGTTTGCCGATCAGAAGTAAGAAAGATTGTTAAACCATTAGGCGGTTTAGTAACAGATACAGAATCTCCTAGTCCACAATCAGGTAAAAGAGTAGGTACAATATCTGTAGGTACTCGCGGTGATGCAAGCAAACTTGATCCAGTAAAAATTAAAGCAGCGCTGAGCAAAAACGTTGATGTTGCCGGTATGAAAATTAGTAAATTGAACGAAGACACCAAGCGTTGTTCTGACAAGTGTTGCGGTTCTGATGTAAAGGCTGAAGACTGTAAATGCCCAGCAGATTGTCCTCACTGTGATTGCAACGCCGAGTAACACAGATGAAAAGTTTTAGTACGTTTTGTGAAGATGCAGCATTGAATGCTCGTCAAGCAGCAGAAAAACAGAGAATGGATGCTCAACATAAGAGAGCAAAAGAATCTTTAAAGCGTCGACATGACAACCAAGACGCTCAAGTAAAAAGAGAAAACTAATGAGAAGATTTAAAGAGAGCTTTGGTATATACGAGGGAGTCACAGTACCTCTCGAGCAACCAATGATCGAGTTAGAAGAAGACAAAGATCCTGAATTAAACTCACCAAAACGCAGCTCAGGTAAGAAAAAATATGTCGTTTACGTTCGAAACCCTAAAACAGGTAATATCAAAAAGATTGAGTTTGGTGATGAGAAAGGTGGACTCACATCTAAGATCAATGATAGAGACGCGGCAAGAAGCTTTGCAGCGCGACACGCTTGCGACACTAAAACTGATAAACTCTCTCCAGGCTACTGGGCCTGCCGACTCCCAAGATACGCAAAGTCACTTGGACTCAAAGGTGGCGGAAGCTACTTCTGGTAATGATAAGGTTTAGTAGGTTCCACGAGGGGGAAATCAAAATGAAAGGTTTTAAAGAGTTTAACGAAATTGTTATCAAAGCTTGGGACCCCTCTGTTGGTAATGGTAAAGTACATGAAATTGAAGTTGTACGCTATCCTGGTTTAGGTTGGTATGTAACTCCAGTTGATAAGAATGGTTACGAAGCTTGGCATACTCTTCCTCAGAGTTTAGGTTGGGAATCATCCGGTCTATATCATAGACTTAAAGGTGACGCAAAGAAAGATGCTGAGTATTACGCTAAAAAATTAAATGTGAAGGTGGTTTATCCAAAATGAAAAATATGAGTATTAAAATGATAGGTGACAATGTGTTAGTAGCAGCGGCGCCAAAAGAAACAAAGACAGAGGGTGGTATTATATTATCATCTGAAGTTAAAGCAACAGCATCAGAACCTGGTGTGGTAATTGCTAAAGGGCCAGAAGTAACTTGGCTCGAACAAAGCGATACGGTATATCTCCAATGGGATAAATCAATGCCAGTCAGAATTAATGGACAAGACGCTGTCATAGTCCATTCCGATTATATCAGGGCAGTAATATCATGAACATGAAAAATATAGTAAGTTTAGCATTATGCATATTTGTACTATCAGGGTGTACATCTATTAGTAAGTTTATACCAAGTGACTTTGATAATGTTGAGTATGGTAAACTCGTAGAACTCAATGTAATATCAGCAATGGGTGAAGACGGACTGTGGTGCATGAAACCAATTCTTAGTCAAATGGATTATAGAACTCATTGGTTGTATACATATTCTAAATACCGTTTAAATGATAACATTACGACCATATATCAAAAACTAAATTCGCTAACTGATGAGCTGGTTGCTAAGGAAAATCCTAGTGATGCATATTGTAGGCTTAAAAGACAAAACATACATAAAGTGACGACCCAGTCACTTGAAGTATTCGGAGGAAGAAAATAATGTCAGAAACACTGATTGAAGATGTTAAGCAACTCGAAGAATTAACATTATGGCATGCTCAAACAGAAATTGCTGTACGTGAGCTCAAGGAATTATTTGATAGTGGTAATCTTTCGTTGGGCGAGTATGAAGAACTCGTCGAAGATTTACTTGAAATGAAAGGTGTTGAAGCTGACCTTGCTCGCGAACAAAACAAGATATATGCTCAAAAGGCGATTGATGCGCTTAAGATGATATCTGGTTTGATTTAATATGCCTTATACGGATATCGATGATGTTCGTATCTTTGATGTAACAAAAGATGATAGTGAGTATGTGTGGCACAGAGATAACGAAGATCGCTTCATCGAAGTGATTGAAGGTGATGGATGGAGACTCCAACCAGAAGGCTCTCTACCTTTTTTATTAGCGCCAGGAGTAGGGTTTACAATAAGAGAGGGCGAGTACCACAGATTAATTAAAGGAGTAAACAATCTTAAGATTAGGATTACTCCAATAAATAAATAGTTTAAATAATATTAGGATTAGGAGACAGACATGTCGTTTAAAGAAATAATCGAGTCTAAACTAGCTAGGGCTATCGATGGCTTTTTAGGCGAAGATTTCAATAATGAGCTTTTCTTGCAAATTGCAGAAATGACGGACGAAGAATTTGAATCTTTTTATACAGAAGCCCTGAATGATTCTCAAAAAGAAGCAATTCGAAAAAAGATCGCAGCTATGGATGCTCAGCAAGATAGCTACGATAAGCAATCTGAGAAATATCAAGAAGATAAAAGACGTATTCGTGCA
>Ga0102812_10000103_pt1 | contig 59209 bp, 44 predicted proteins | sample ColrivemetaGS713_FD_79334 | JGI IMG/M metagenome (GOLD analysis project Ga0102812, IMG submission 79334) | Estuarine microbial communities from the Columbia River estuary - Flood tide ETM metaG S.713 | ecosystem: Environmental > Aquatic > Marine > Intertidal zone > Estuary | place: USA...
CAAAGTGAACATCCTGCAACTCGATCCGACCTTCTTGCACTTTTAGAACATTTGCATTCGGTTTATCTGTAACTTCTGCAGGTTGATCTAACAAATCGAACATATCGCCCATATCGATCAGGGCCTGCCGGATTTCACGATAGACGGTGCCCAAAAAGTTCAACGGCATGGTGATTTGGATCATATAGGCGTTGACCATGACAAAATCGCCAACCGTCAATTCTCCTGTCGATACACTCAGCGCGGCCATCACCATGACCACAACAAGACCCGCCGTGATGATAAAGGCCTGACCGAAATTCAACAGGGCAAGGGAATAGTTGGTGCGCACCGCCGCCTCGGCATAGGCCGCCATCGAGGTTCCATAACGGTCGGCCTCCCATTTTTCGGCGCCAAAATATTTGACTGTTTCAAAGTTCAGGAGACTATCGATTGCCTTTTGATTGGCATCGGTATCCTGATCGTTCATCTGCTTGCGGATTTTCACGCGCCATTCGGTCACCGCAAAGGTAAACCAGACATATAGGCCGATGGTGACGCCAACGACCAGCAGGTAGCGGACATCGAACAGCCAGAACAGAACCGCACCGATCAGCAACAGTTCCAACACCAGCGGCCCGATGGAAAACAGCAGGAACCGCAAAAGAAAATCGACGCCCTTGACCCCGCGCTCGATCACACGGCTAAGACCGCCTGTTTTGCGGGTGATGTGATAGCGCATCGACAGGCGGTGGATATGGGTAAAGGTTTCCAGCGCCAGCATTCGCAGCGCCCGCTGCCCGACTTGGGTGAAAACCACGTCGCGCAATTGCTGGAACCCTGTGTTCATCAGACGCGCAAGGCCATAAACGATCGTCAGGCCAGCAGCCCCAAGCCCCAACATCCACGCAGCATCGACGCTATCACCGGCGAGTTTGTCGACAGCAGCCTTGTAGAAAACAGGGGTCGCAACCGCGATCAACTTGGCGACAAGTAGCAACAAAAGCGCCACGATCACCCGCCGTTTAACCCAGCCGTCAGCATCTTCCTTGGGCCAAAGATAGGGTGTCACGCGGCGAATGATGGTCCAGCCATCGATCTTGCTGTTGGACAGATTGGCCTCGGTTTTCGGCAGTCGGCGCATCGGGGGTCCTTTCAACTGACCCACGATACCTAGGCACCGCGTGATGAAATGACCAGTCCCCGTATGCGCGCGCCGCTATTCTGTCCCTTCGGGAACGACAAATACCTGGCCGGGATAGATCAGATCCGGGTTGCGAATACGGTCGCGGTTCGCTTCGAAAACCCGCACATACATGACACCTTCGCCATAGGTTTCCCGCGCAATCGCCCACAGCGTGGCCCCCGGCTGCACAGTCTTTACCCGCACGTTCATTTCCGCGGGTTTTTCGGTATCGCCCATAACTGCCGCAATCGCGCTCGGTTCTTCGCGTTGGAACGGGGTTTCGATCCGGCTGGAAACCGACCCATCGGCCGAGATTTCATCGACGCGCAACGTATAGATGCCCGTATCGATCTGGGGCAGGTCCAGCGACCAATTGCCGTCTGGCGCAATTGGGGCCTCGATCAGGGGCGCATTGTCCAGATAGATGCGGACACTGCCATCCCCTGCCCCGCGTCCAGACAAAACCACATCCCCCGCAGGGCGGTAGGTTATGCTGTCCAGCGCAACGGTGCTCATCACTTCGGGGCCAATTTCGGGACCCGTCGCGGGTTGGACGACACGCACCCCTTCGGCATCCGCTATCAAGACGGTGGGTGACGATTCGGCCTCGGGTTCTGTGGCGACAGGGTCTGCCGTGGCAATTACCTCTTCTGCTTCTGCCGAGGGCGTCGCGGTGGCATCAGGTTCAGCGTCCGGCGCTGCCTCTGCGACGACCACAGCCTCGGGCTCAATTGTCGGCTCGATCAATAGCTGCTGTTCTGACGCGATCCTTTGTCCATCCGGGTCAAGTATCAGTGACAACACTCTGACCGTATCGGCAGGATCAATCACCGGCAGAGCCGCAAAATTTCCGGACGCATCAGCCGTCACACGTTCAACAGCAACCGTATCCACAAGAATGTCGATCACACCACCCGGCACAGTCCGGCCAGCGATGACCGAAATATCCCCCGGCACGATCCTTACGTTATCGAATGTTGGGGGCGGCAGAACCTGCAACACTTGGGCATCAGGGCTCACCGGAGCAGTTACCTCGGGCGCGGGTTCGACTGCGGCCTCTGGCGCGACCACCTCTGGGACCTGCGCCACCACAGCAACCGGTTCGATCGGGGCCACGGGACCAGAGCGATAAATTCCAAAATAGGCCGCAACGATTGCGGCGACGGCCACTGCACCACCAGCGGCCACGCGCCCCGCCTTTGACCCAAAGTCAATTACTGCCACGCCCTTTGTCCCTTCCCCTTGTCCATCAAAACGTCGATGGTTGGCAAAACCATAGCAACGCCACTGTGTCCGGTCAAAGCCAGATGCATGGGTGCCCTACCCCGAGGTTCCAATGACCAAATCGATTTGCGTTTATTGCGGCTCCAGAAACGGCGCAAACCCCGCCTATCTGCAGGACGCAACCGACACAGGCGCGATGATTGCCCGCAACGGTTGGCGGCTGGTTTACGGTGCGGGGGATGTGGGGCTGATGGGCGCTGTCGCGCGCGCGACCCAAGCCGCAGGTGGCAAGACCTTTGGCGTGATCCCCACCCACCTGATGCGGCTAGAGGTTGGCAAACGCGATCTGGACAGCTTTGTCATCACCGAAACCATGCACGAACGCAAAAAGGTGATGATCATGAACGCCGACACGGTCGTGATGTTGCCCGGCGGCGCAGGGAGCCTCGATGAGTTTTTCGAGGCGCTGACATGGCGCCAACTGGGGCTGCACGAAAAGCCGATCGTTTTGTTGAACACCAATGGTTATTGGGACCCTCTGGCCGGGCTGATCGACCATGTGATTGGCCAAGGTTTTGCAGACCGGAGCCTCCGCGACTTTGTGCAGATCGCGGCGACCGTTCCCGAACTCGAACAAATCCTTGGAACGGCGTTCGGCTAGGGTCAGATTACGCTGCACCACCAAAGCAAAACGGCGCCCAATCGGGCGCCGTTTTCTAGTTTCTTGACCGGAGTCACAATCACATGCGCGACGCGACGTTTTCCCAGTTGACCAGATTGTCGAGGAAGTTGGCCAGATAGGCCGGACGCTTGTTGCGGAAGTCGATGTAATAGGAGTGTTCCCAAACATCGCAGCCCAAAAGAGCGGTCTGGCCAAAGCACAGCGGGTTCACGCCGTTTTCGGTCTTGGTGATCTTGAGGCTGCCGTCTTTGTCCTTGACCAGCCACGCCCAGCCCGAACCGAACTGACCCGCGCCAGTTGCGCCGAACTGTTCTTTGAACCCAGCAACCGACCCAAAGCTTTCGGTCAGCGCTTTTTCCAGCTCGCCCGGCATCGCCGACGACCCGGGGCCCATCATTTCCCAGAACTGGTTGTGGTTCCAAAGCTGGCTGATGTTGTTGAAGATACCATTCTGCGCAACAGCGGTCGGATTGTAGGTGCCGACGATGATTTCTTCGAGGCTCTTGCCGTCCCATTCGGTGCCGGCAATCAATTTGTTACCATTGTCCACATAGGCCTTGTGGTGCAAGTCGTGGTGGTATTCCAAGGTTTCCTTGGACATGCCTTTTGCGGCCAGCGCGTCGTGGGCATAGGGAAGATCGGGGAGTTCGAAAGCCATCGGGAAGTCCTTCCGTGTTAGGTGTTCGCGTTGCGCATGATATGTGCCTTTGCCCCCCATAAGGTCAAGGCAAAGGGGACAAAAACCGTCAGAAAATCGGGTTGAGACCCGTGTTAGTTGTTGCCGCCGCGGGCCATCATCATCTCGTGGACGGCCTCCATTCCGCGTTCGGCCATCGCGCTAACCTCGCCCGCGTGAACCTGCAGCGCGGTCACGACTTCAGGGTCGGCTGAGGTCTGAACCACAACGACCCCTTCGTCGGTCACGTCAATCGTCGTTTCGATCTTGTCGCCGCGCTGGAAAAAGATGTCGAGCGTCGGGCTCTGTATGAAAATCTGTGGATCGTCGAGGTTTTCAACACGCCCGATCATCCCCGACACATGGCTGACAAGGGCCGCCATCACATCTGGGTCCGACGACCGCGTTACCGTTCGAATGCCATCAGGTAAATTCTCAACTTCGCGGGACAGGGTTTTGAAATTGTTGAACATAACGGCAAGTTCGGCGCTTTCCTGATCGGTCGCATTCGCGCCGCGCAGACCGGGCATATTGACCTCGTCATGGCCCATCCCGTCGGCACCATGCATATGCCCGCCCATCGCTGAACTGTGGAGCATGTAAACCAGCCTGTCGCGGTTCGCATATCCAACAGCCGCAACAACTGCAGACACTACCACCGCAGCAATTGCCGCCTTTTTACCGAAACCTGTCATCATTTTCCCGCCGTGCTATCATTCGGCACAACAGTAGCCCCGTTCGGCATGGGGTGCCAGCGGCGATGACGCCGCAGGCAACCAAGTTCAATTAAAGTGCGCCGACCGGCCCTGCCTCGCCCGACACGCGCAGCAGATCGAACACATAGTCCCCGACCGACCGGAAGCTGACGATGTGGAACACTCCGTCCTCTGCCAGCCAAAAGGCCGCAGCGACCTGACCCAGCCGTGTCCGACGGAAATCGCCAGCGCCAAAGGCGGCGGCGTGCAGATCGACCGGTGCGTTCTTGGCCAATACTTCGGCAGCGCCGTCACCCGACAGGGTCAGATAAGCGCGGGCGTCAGACACGTTGACGGCCATGTAATGGGTGCCTTTCAGCGCCGCATCGATCGTGGCCACGGCGGCATCCGCATCGGCATAGGGGACCAACAGCAACAACTCATCCAGCGACATCCATGCCGCCCCCGTGCCGCCAGTGACCGTTGCCTTGCGAACAGCAGGAACGGCTACGCCCGTCACCTTTTTCACCACCGACTTGAGCTTGGCGTTGGACAGGTCACCGCGCAGGGTGATCATGCCTTGCAGACCAGCATCGCGCACCGTGATACGGCCTTTGGACTCACGTCCATTCAGAAAGCTTACGGGCTCAGACATCCTGCTTCTCCCCTGCTTTGTCATAAAAGACCTGATCGACGATCTTGGCCTTGACCGTGCCGCCGCCTGTCTTGGTGAACTCCAGCACGTCGCCCATGCGGTCTGGGCCGTTCAGCACCAGCCCCATCGCAATCCCGCGCTTGAGGTTCGCAGACCAATAGGTCGAGGTTACGCGGCCCTGAGTATTACGCTGGCCATTGGCATTGCGGCCCTCGGCAATTGCATGAGCCCCGTCTTCGAGAACCGAACCATCCAACGTTTCCAGACCAACCAGTTTCCAGCGGTTCGGATCGGTCATGTGGCTGCGTTCCTGCGCACGCTTGCCCAGATAGTCCTCTTTCTTTTTCGAGATCGCCCAACCGAGGTTCAGGTCCTGCGGGATGATCGTGCCATCGGTTTCGTCGCCGATCATGATAAAGCCCTTTTCGGCGCGCAGAATATGCAGGCCTTCGGTGCCGTAGGGCATCATGCCGAACTCTTCACCCGCAGCCAGCAGCGCATCCCAGAACGCGCGACCATAGCTGGCAGGTGTCGCGATTTCATAGGACAGTTCGCCCGAAAAGCTGATCCGGTAGACGCGGACGGGGAAGCCGCCCAACGTGCCATCCGCCCATTGCATAAAGGGCAGCGTTTCCTTGGACACATCCATACCGCCCAGCTTTTCCAGAACCTTGCGGGCCTTGGGGCCAACAACGGCGATCTGGGCAAACTGTTCGGTTACATTAGCGACATAGACTTTCCAGTCCCACCATTCGCACTGAAGCCAATCTTCCATCCACGCATGGATACGATCGGCCCCGCCGGTTGTGGTGTGGCAAAGCCATGTATCTTCGTGGATCCGCGCGACAACGCCGTCGTCCGACAAGAACCCGTTTTCACTGCACATCAGGCCATAGCGACATTTGCCAACGGGCAAAGTGGACATCATGTTGGTATACATCATGTCGAGGAACTTGCCCGCATCCGGCCCTTTGACGATGAGTTTGCCAAGGGTCGACGCATCCAAAAGACCCACATTCTCACGGGTATTGACGACTTCGCGGTTCACGGCGTCATGCACGCTTTCGCCGCCACGGGGGAAAGCATAGGGCCTGCGCCAGTGACCGACCGGTTCAAGGTCCGCCTTGACCGCATCGTGATAGGCCGAAATCGGCGTCTTGCGGATCGGCTGGAACAACTCATCCCGCGCTGCCCCGCCAATTGCGCCCATCGAAATCGGCGTATAGGGCGGACGGAATGTCGTGGTTCCGGTCTGCGGTATTGCCTGATCCAATGCCTTAGAAAGAACGGCCAGACCGTTGATATTACTCAGCTTACCCTGATCCGTCGCCATGCCAAGGGTGGTATAGCGTTTGGTATGTTCGACCGATTCATAGCCTTCGCGCGCAGCCAGCTGCACATCGGAAACCTTGACGTCGTTCTGGTAATCCAGCCATGCCTTGGACCGCAGCGCATAGCCCGCGCCTTGCGGCATCAACCAGACCGGCATCATCGGTGCCGCCATATCGTCATTGGCTGACGGGGCTTTGCCCGTCTTGGACTTGGCGCCTGCAGCCTTGGCTGCGGCGCGGCCAGCCTCGACCGCGTCTGCCAGAACCGCCGAAGCAGTGAGATGGCCATTGGCCGTTCCAGCGGTGCGGACAAAGGCCGCGCCATCGGCGCCTGTCGGCGGGCGGGTGGCGTCGGGGCGGAACATTGCCTGATCTTCGTCCCAGGTCAGCTTGCCGCCGCAATGGGACCAAAGGTGCACGACGGGCGACCAACCGCCCGACATCGCAACGGCCTCGCAGGGGATGACCTCGGTCACAGCCCCTTCGCCCGCTTGCAGGCAGACAGCGACGCCGGTTACGCGGCGGGTGCCGGTGACCTTGGCAACCCCATACCCTTTGAGGATACGAATACCCTTGGCAGCGGCAACAGCGCCCAGGTCGCCAGCACCTTCGGGGCGGGCATCCAGAATTGCAGGAACCGACAGCCCCGCATCAACAAGCGCAAGCGCGGTGCGATAAGCATCATCGTTATTGGTGACAACGACCGTGCGATCGCCGATCGAAACACCCCAATTCACCGCGAAATCCCGCACAGCAGCCGCGAGCATGACGCCCGGCAGATCATTGCCTGCAAAAGACAAAGGCCGTTCGATCGCGCCAGTTGCGGTCACGGTCTGCTTGGCACGGATGCGCCACAGGCGATGACGCGGACCCGCCATGTCTGGGGCGTGGTCGGTCAGGCGTTCATAGCCCAGAATATAGCCATGGTCATAAACCCCTGCCCCCATCATGCGGGTGCGGATGGTGACATTGTCCATGCTTTCAAGGGCTTGCAGCGTCTCGTTCACCCAGTCCTCGGCGGGCTTGCCATCGATCTCGGTGCCGTCAACAACCGCACGGCCACCCCAATGGGCGGTCTGTTCCATGACCAGAACGCGGGCGCCGGAACGGCCCGCCTCGAGTGCGGCGGCAAGACCTGCGATCCCGCCACCGATGACCAGAACATCGCAATAGAAATAGAAATGTTCATAGGTATCCGCGTCACGGTCCTTGGGCGCTTTGCCCAGACCGGCAGATTGGCGGATGAAGGGTTCATAGACATGTTTCCAGAAACTGCGCGGATACATGAACATCTTGTAGTAGAACCCGGCAGGCAGGAACCGCGACAGATAGGTGTTGATCACACCCACGTCGAATTCCAGCGTCGGCCAATGGTTCTGCGAGGTGGCATAAAGCCCGTCGAACAGTTCCGTCGTGGTGACGCGCTGGTTGGGTTCGAATTTGCCACCCTGCCCGAGGTTGACCAACCCGTTGGGTTCTTCGGCACCGCTGGCGACGACGCCGCGCGGACGGTGGTATTTGAACGACCGGCCGACCATCATCTGGTCATTCGCCAACAGGGCCGAGGCGAGCGTGTCGCCCTGATAGCCGCGCAGGCGTTTGCCGTTAAATTGGAATTCGACAGGTTTCGTCGTGTCGATCAGACGCCCGCCACGGGCCAGACGCGTGCTCATTTGAAATCCCTCCACGACCAACCGGGCTGTTTGGCGGTGATCGCATCCTTGATGGCTTGTGGCGGTTCGGTGGTCTGGGCCGGATAGGTCCCGTACACCTCGAGGCTCACGGTATCGCGGGCAGCAAGGAACCACTTGCCGCAGCCATAGACATGCCGCCAACGTTCGAAATGCACGCCCTTCTGGTTTTCGCGCACGAACAGATAGCCTTCGAAATCTTCATCCGAAGACCCAGGGCCGAAACGCTTCAAATGCGCCTCGCCACCGGCGTGGAATTCCGTCTCTTCGCCCGAGACACCGCAGTAGGGGCAGGTAAGGGTCAGCATGATGGGGCCTCAGTGATCAGATCGGAGGTAGGGAACGGGTGGAATGCGGTAAGGACCATCAGTGTGCCACCCCTGCCGCGACGCTTTCGTCGATGAATTTGCCTTCGCGGAAACGATACATGTTGAATTCTTCGGTCAGCGGCGAATGCCCCTTGGCCATCAGTTCCGCCATCGCCCAGCCCGAACCGGGGATCGCCTTGAACCCGCCGGTGCCCCAGCCGCAGTTGACAAAGATGCCATCGACGGGTGTTTTCGACAGGATCGGCGACCGGTCACCGGTCATGTCCACAATCCCGCCCCACTGCCGCAGCATTTTCAGGCGGCTGATCATCGGGAAAGTTTCGTTCAAGGCGCGCACGGTTTCCTCGATATGGTGGAACGACCCCCGCTGGGTGTAGTTGTTGAACCCGTCGGTGCCGCCGCCAATCACCATCTCGCCCTTGTCGGACTGGGACATATAGCCGTGCACAGTGTTGGCCATCACGACCACATCCATACAGGGCTTGATCGGCTCGGATACCAGCGCCTGCAGCGCCACAGATTCAATCGGTAGACGGAAGCCCGCCATTTCGGCCAGAACCGACGTATGGCCCGCAACGACCATGCCCAGCTTGTCGCAGTCGATATCGCCTTTGTTGGTCGACACACCGACGACCTTGCCGCCCTGGGTCCGCACGCCGGTCACTTCGCATTTCTGGATCACGTCCATGCCCATCGCCGAACAGGCGCGGGCATAGCCCCATGCAACCGCATCGTGGCGGGCGGTGCCGCCGCGTTTCTGCAGCAAGCCGCCCAGAACCGGATAGCGCGGGCCATCAAGGTTGATGATCGGCACCAGCTCCTTGACCTTTTCGCGGCTGATGAACTGGGTCTCGACGCCTTGCAGGCTGTTGGCATGTGCTGTGCGCTGATAGCCACGGACCTCGTGATGGGTCTGCGCCAGCATGATCAGGCCACGGGGGCTGAACATGACGTTCATGTTCAGGTCCTGGCTCATGGTTTCATAAAGGCTGCGCGCCTTTTCATAGATCGCGGCCGACGGGTCCTGGAGGTAGTTCGACCGAATGATCGTGGTGTTCCGTCCGGTGTTGCCACCGCCCAACCAGCCTTTTTCAAGGATCGCGACATTGCGGATGCCGTGGTTGACGCCGAGGTAATAGGCGGTAGCAAGACCATGCCCGCCCGCACCTACGATAATGGCATCATATTTCTTTTTGGGTTCAGGGCTCCGCCATGCGCGTTCCCACCCTGTGTGGTGGCGCAATGCCTCGCGGGCGACGGCAAATACCGAATAGCGTTTCATCGGGAGAATCCCCTCTTTGTCTGGCGGGCCTTTCCGCTGCCTTTAACTGGACCGAAAGGCGGTTTCCATTGTGCCTGACAGCGGCGGGTCCTTTGCCAAATACGACATGGCGCAGATCACGATTTCGACAAGCCCTGCCAATCGCTTGGGGCATCAGGACGCAGCCCCTTTCATGATCGCGCCAAGACCGCTAGGTAGGGATGAATTTCGCCGGAGGAAACATGCTGTTCTGGATCATCATCCTGTGCCTGACCGTTCTGACGGTCGTGCTCGTCTCCCTGCCGTTTCGGCAGCGGATGACGGAACCGCAAACTGCGAAAAACGACATCGCCGTCTATCGCGACCAGATGGCCGAGGTTGACCGTGACCTTGCGCGCGGCGTCCTCGACGAAACCGAGGCCGAGCGTGCCCGCACCGAAATCGCCCGCCGCATTCTGGCGGCAGACAAAGAACAGGAAACGGTTCTGATCACAGGGCCGCGCCGGTTTGCACCGTTAGCTTTGGCGCTGTCGCTGATCCTTGGCGCAGGTGGGCTTTATGTCGCCTTGGGCGGCTATACCGACGCACGCGAACCCAAAGATTCGATGCCCCGCGCCGACCGCATTGCGATGGCCGATGCCCGCTATGCGGCCCGCCCTAGCCAAGCCGAGGCCGAGGCTGCCCATTTGGCCGCAAATCCGCCGCCAGTCGTCGAACTTTCGGAACAAGAACAACAGCTTATCAGCCAATTGCGCGAAGTTGTCGCGCGCAAACCGGACGAACTCCAAGGATGGAGATTTCTGGTCAATGTCGAGGCTGATCTGGGGAATGCTGCCGCATCTGCCCAAGCGCAGGCAGAGGTTGTCCGGCTCTTGGGCGAAGAGGCCACTATCGACGATCTGGGCCGGCTTGCCGACCTGATGATCAATGCCGCAGGCGGTGAAATCACCCCCGAGGCCGAAGCTGTGCTGCGTGAAATCCTGCGCCGCGACCCTGAAAACGGGCCGGCGCTCTATTACGCAGGTCTGATGCGCGCGATCTATGGCCGCCCCGATCTGACCTTTCCGATCTGGCGCCACCTGCTGGAAAAAGGCCCCGAAGATGCCCCCTGGATTCCGCCGATCCGTGAAAACATCTCCGATATGGCTTGGTTCGCAGGCCAGCCCGATTACCAACCCCCCGGACCTATGATGCGCGGCCCCAGCGCCGAAGACATGGCCAACGCAGCCACAATGTCCACCGAGGACCAACAGGCCATGATCCGTGGCATGGTGGACCAATTGGGCGAACGTCTGGCCACCGAAGGTGGATCGCCCGAGGAATGGGCGCGCCTTATCAACGCCTTGGGCGTTCTGGGTGATACCGAACGCGCCGCCGCAATCTGGGCCGAGGCACAGACTGTGTTCGCCGCAAATCCCGGCGCTCTGGCGACGATCCGCGCGGCGGCAGACCAGACCGGCGTGAGCCAATGATCCTCGAGGACATCACCGAATTTGCCGCAGCGCTGCCCGACTATCGAGCGATCTGCGGTCTTGATCTGGGGACCGTGACCATCGGTGTGGCGGTTTCAGACGGGATGCGATCCGTCGCCTCACCGCTGGAAACGATCAAGCGCAAGAAATTCACGCTCGACGCGCAGGCGCTTTTGGCGATCATCGCCAAGCGTGATCTTGCGGGAATTGTGCTTGGCCTGCCCCGCAACATGGACGGGTCCGAAGGCCCCCGCGCCCAATCGACCCGCGCCTTTGCCCGCAATCTGGAACGGCTGACCCCCCTGCCCATCGGGTTTTGGGATGAACGCCTGTCCACTGTTGCCGCCGAACGCGCCTTGTTAGAGGCGGATACGTCCAGAAAACGTCGCGATGAGGTTATCGATCACGTCGCAGCGGCCTATATTCTGCAAGGCGCGCTAGATCGACTGGCGCATCTGAAAGGTGCCCGATGAACAATCCCGAACAGACAGACGCCATCTGGAAACGGGCCGAGGTCGAAAGCCCTTGTATCAAGACCTGTGTGGTTCATCCCGAAACCCGCCTCTGCATCGGTTGCAAGCGGAGCATCGATGAAATCAGCGGGTGGAGCCGGATGACCCCTGAAACCCGCAGGGCGATCATGGATGAACTCCCTACGCGCATCGCCCAACCCGCTGGCCGCCGCGGCGGTCGTGCGGCGCGTCTGGCCACCTGATCAACCCGATTTAGGGCTGGCGCAGCCAATCGGCAGAATTGCCAAAGACCGGGCGAAAATAGGCGATCATCCGACCCTCGGGCGGGGCCTTGGCACCCTTTTCCCACGGGGCCACGCCATGAATAGCGAGCCGATGAACAGCAACCGCCTGCCCCGGCACCATTTCGACCGCGACCGCATCGCAGGTTTCGAAAACCTCCTCGCGGGCATCTTTGTAGATATCTGTGACATCGACGTCACCCCAATCCGCCGGCGATACGCCTGCAAAAGCGGTTAGCATCGCCGACCGGATGATCTCGTGGCTGCCTTCCCAGACAATCAACGGGGCGGCGTTTGATTTGTTCAACGGGATGCCCAGTATCCATTGATGCGGTTCGCGCAGGTGGCGGCGTTTCGCGGGGCCTTCGGGCAAAAGGCCATCCAGATGCGCGGCAGCCATATCGCGGCGGAACCGATGCGCGGCCTCGGTTTCATCCGGATCGCGTTTGGGATAGCCGGGATAGACAACCGACACCTGTGCCCGATGGAGGGCCTGTTGGGTATTGATCGTCCTGTCCCAAGGTCCCTGCAGCGGAACGCCCCCGATTGATCCGTCAGGTTCGTTGGGCAGGCTGTCGACCCCGACAAACCACGTGTTGCCATGGCGCAGCCATTTTGCCTGCTCGGCAGGATCGGCGGCCTGTTTGACAGCAGCCGGATATGCTGCCTCGGCCCAGCGCTTTACCCTTGGGTCGGGCGCGAAAACTTCCCAACCGAAATCGTGAAAATCGCTCATAGCCCGGCCGCTTTGCGCAACATGTTCAAGGCCACAAGGATCAGGAAGAAACCGAAGATCCGTTTCAGACGCTTGGCATTGATCCGATGCGCCAAAGCAGCGCCATAGGGGGCGGTGATCAAGGTCATTGCGATGACCAGACCAAAGGCCACCAGATTGACAGCCCCGATGCTAAAGGGTGGCGCAGTTTCCATATCGACCAGCAAAAACCCGATGACCGAAGGCACCGCGATGATCACGCCAAACCCTGCCGCAGTCGCCACGGCGCGATGGATGGGGACGTTGAACAGGCTCATCGTCGGCACCCCAAAACTGCCGCCGCCAATGCCCATCAACACCGACAGGAACCCGATCACCGGCGAAATCAGATAGCCTTTGATCCCCATTGGCATGGATTGACCAAGCCGCCAGTGGTCCCGCCCAAAGGCCATATAGCTGCCCACCACAACCGCCAAACCGCCAAAGATCGCCTGAAGCGAAGACGACCGGAGCGATGACGCAACCGTGACGCCAACCACAGCACCCATAGCAATCCCGATTGCCCATCCGCGCAGGATCGCCCAATCAACGGCGCCCTTTTTGTTGTGGGCAAGGACTGACCGGACCGAGGTCACGATGATCGTCGCAAGCGACGTCCCAAGACACATCTGCATTAGCTGCGGGCTGTCATAACCCAGTGTCTGAAAGGCATAGAAAAAGGCTGGGACCAGAATGATCCCGCCGCCAACCCCCAAAAGACCGGCCAGCACCCCGGCAAAGGCCCCGATGACCAACAGCATGACCGCCATCGTCGCCAAAAGTGTCATATCGGCCATCTCGCCTGTCTCCGGTTTGTTTGATTCTGTGATGCCTGCTCTGCGCCTGTCCCGCAAGGGACTAGGTGGGCACGGCTTGGGAAACTTCGGCGAGGGCCTTTAGCAACAGTTCGGTTCCCGCCCCGTCAGGGCTTGCACCTTCGGACAGGACACGACGCCAGCCGCGGGCGCCGGGTTGACCGTGAAACACGCCCAGCATGTGGCGCGTGATCTGATGAAGACGGCCACCAGTCGCCAGATGCGCCTCGATATAGGGGATCATGTCGGTCACCGCCTGCTGTGCGGATATCTGATGGCTTTGCCCGAATATCCGCTGATCGGCCTGTAGCAGAACATCAGCGGGTTGGTGATAGGCCGCCCGCCCGATCATGACCCCGTCCAGCCCTTGCGACAAAAGCGACTCTGCCTGATCCAGATCAGTGATCCCGCCGTTAATGGACAGGTGCAACTGCGGGAAATCCCGTTTCATCTGCAAAACCAGATCATAGTCGAGCGGTGGAATGTCACGATTTTCTTTGGGGCTAAGACCCTGCAGCCAGGCCTTGCGTGCGTGGATGGTAAAGCGTTTGACACCGGCCGCCGAAACCTTTTCCAAAAAGTCTGGCAGCACCTTTTCTGGGATCTGGTCATCAACCCCGATCCGGCACTTGACCGTGACTTCAACGGGCGAGGCCGCAATCATTGCCGCGACACAATCTGCGACCAATTCGGGCCGTTCCATCAAGACGGCACCAAAATATCCAGATTGCACGCGATCCGACGGACAGCCGCAGTTCAGATTGACCTCGTCATAACCATAATCGGCGGCAATGGCTGTCGACCGGGCAAGCAAGTCAGGATCAGACCCGCCCAGTTGCAGGGCAACAGGATGTTCCGCCTCGGAAAATCCCAGCAGCTTATCCCGATCGCCATGAACCACCGCAGGGGCCGTGACCATTTCGGTATACAGCAGTGTCTGCCGCGTCATCAGCCGGTGGAAATACCGACAATGACGGTCGGTCCAATCCATCATCGGGGCGACGGACAGGCGCGCGGCCTTGGTGGCGGGGGTCACGGTCATGGTGCTTTCTCCTTGGGCGGGGATATGGTCCGACGACCTGGTCTTGTCCATAGGGTCCCACGGATCGCCCTTTTGGCCTGCGACCGAAAAACAATTGACGAAGGCATCTGTTCGCGCAAGTAGGAAGCGGTTACCTTGGGAACAACTTATAAGACTAGTAACACCGTATTAGAGTGTGGATTAAAGCCCGATGGCGCAAGGCACGACACAGTTGACCGATCTCCTGCGGTCTCTGGATCTCGCAGAGCTGATTGACAGATTCCTTGCGGCCGATATCGACGACAGTCTTTTGCGGGACCTGACCGAGTCCGACTTGCGGGAACTGGGCCTAACGCTCGGTCAGAGGAAAAAGGTATTCGCCGGTTTGGGGCAGTTGCGCGGCGGCAGCGCCAAAGCCCCCGCGCCCCCACGCGACATGGAACTGCGCCGCCTGACAGTGCTGTTTTGCGACCTCGTGGGGTCCAGCAGCCTTGCCGAAACGATAGCCCCCGATGAAATGCACGAGGTCCTGAGGACCTATTACCAACATGTCGAGACTGTCGCCGCCGAATTCGGCGGGCATGCGGCAGCATTTCTGGGGGATGGCGCTGTGGTGATCTTTGGATTTCCAAAGATCCGGCCCGGCAATGCTGATCGGGCCTTGGCCATGGCTTCGGCGCTGCAACATAGGCTGGCAACAGTTCCGATCATTCTGGATAGCGGCCGCGAGATCATTCTGAACAACAGGATTGGCGTCGCATCCGGTCGGGTGGCTGTGGGCTACGACATGCAAGGCGGGCCGACCGATACGCTCCAGACAGTTGGTCCGGTGATGAATCTTGCGGCACGTCTGCAAACCATCGCACCCGAAGGCGGTATTGTCGTCGATGCCGAAACCCGAAACCTTGCCGGGCCCGTCTTTCGGTTCGACCAGTTGCCGATGGCCTATCTTAAGGGCTTCGAAGGCCCGATTGAGGTGGCGCTTTATAATGGGCGTGACAAAGTTTTGCTGCGTGACGAACACCCAGCCCACCCTTCCCGCCAACCGATTGGCCGTGACGACGAAATTACCCGGATCGAGGCAACGCTTGGCCAAAGACATCTTGACCGCCCGAATTCCGTCCTGATTTGGGGTGATGCAGGTATGGGCAAGACCTGCGTGCTGAACCATATCGTCAAAGGCCTTGGCAAAAATGGCGCAACGGTGCGCAGGCTGTCTTGCAATGCGCTTGGAAGCACCAGCGCGCTTCGACCCATTCTCGATCTGTTGATCGCAGAGCTGGGCGGCGGGGCGACACGATCGGAGCTTGCAGATTTGCTGGACGTTCCTATCGGCGATCCAGCGCTCCGATCAATTGCGCGCGCGTTGCATATTTCGGTGCCAGACATGCCGCAGCTTGATGCGCTTGGTCCGGCGGACCTGCGACGATCGACATTGGCGGTTCTTTCCACATGGCTGTTGCGGACCCAAACGGGTCAGGCGGCAGTTGTGATCGAAGACATGCACTGGGCCGATGCAACGACCCGCGATTTGGTGTCCCAGATGTGTGACACCAAAACTTTTGCCGATGTGCATATCTTGATGACCTCGCGCAGCGGTCCCGATGACCTTTTCGGACCAGATAAGATCGGCGCATGTGTTGAACTCGCAGCGCTGCCTGCCGATGCCGCTGCATCGCTGGTAGCCGAGTATATGAACGAAAGGGTGCTGCCCGAGACGGTTCAGAACCAACTCCTCGGCCATGCCAGCGGCAATCCCCTCATGCTCGAGGTTTTGTGCAAGAGCCTTGATGGCGATGACCTTGGCCAGATCGGCGCAGATGTCGCGGTTCCGGCCTCGATCTATGAAAGCATCTCGGAACGTCTGGACCAGATCGGCAATGGCCAGCAAGTGGTCGAGGCACTGGCGGTTCTGGAAGAGGTCCGCAGCCCGGCTGCGCTTGCGGCTGTCGCCGGATTGGAACAGGGCAAACTCGACCCCATATTCGAAGAACTTTCACGGCTTGGCATTCTCGAAACAGCCTCGGATGGCCGGCCAAGGCCAAGGTTCCGCCATCGGCTTTATCGCGATGTGCTTTATGAAAAGCTGATCAAGTCCAAGCGGCGCAAGCTGCATGCACTGGCGGCGCGGGCCTTGATGGACCACGACCCCGACATAGAAGACACCCACCCCGAGATCCTTGCATGGCATTTCCATTCGGCCAATGACACCCGTCAGGCCGCAAGGTTTGGGCAGATCGCGGGGGAAACGGCTTTGGGCAGATCCGCCTATGTCGAGGCCGCTCAGCTATTGGAACTCGCGGCGGGTGCCTTGGATAAATTGCCGGTCGACAGATCCCGCGATGTGTCCAAGCTTGCGGTCTTGACCGGACTGGCCGCCGCCAAACGCGCGCGACTGGGCATCGGCGCCCCCGAAGTCGGCGCCTTGGGTCATCAGATCCTAGCCTTGGCCGAAGACCTTGGTGATCAATCCGCACAGCTTGTGGCGTCTTTGGGGCTCTATTCAAACGCTTTGGTCGCGGGCGATTTCCGGTCGGCAGCGACACGCGCGGAACATCTGCAACACGCCGCCGAAATGGCTCAGGACCGGACCTTTGGCATGATCGCGAAACGCGCACGGGGGTCAGTCGCTTTTCATTTGGGGCAGCACGCTCAGGCCAACGATCTGTTGGATCAGGCGCTTGCAAGCTATGACCGCGAAAGCCACGGACCCTTGGCCAAGACACACGGGTATGACCACGCCGAAATTACTGCGGTTTTTCTGGGCTTTTCTCGATGGTCCATCGGCGACCCTGTAGCGGCACGGGACTATCTGGATTTTGCGGTCTCTCATTCCCGCGACATAGAACACGCCCACTCTCTGGTTCAGGCACTCGCGTTTCGCGCGCTCTTGGGGGCGGTCCTGCGCGACCTGAACCTTTGCGCCTCTGGCACCGAGGCAAAAAGATACGGGCAGCGCCATGGGCTTCCCTCGCTTGCATTGGCTGGGGGTTATTTCGCCTCGGCGGGCGGGGTCATTTGTGCCGGTCAGACGGTTGCCAAAGATCAGCTTTCCCGACTTGAGGCCGACTTTGACCGGTTCAAGAAACTGAATCCGCTGAACTATGCGCCACTTGCCGCGACAATTCGCGCGCAGGTTTTCCTTTTGGCAGGGCGCTCGGACTTGGCCATGGCCAGTCTACAGGAAGGTCTCGCCCTGCAGGACCAATCGGGCGAGGTCTGGGCAGCCCCCGAACTCTACAGGATTTTCGCCTTGGCCCATCTTGATGCCGGAAATTCCAAAGCGGCACAGGCGCACTATGGTCAGGCCCTCGCCACCGCGCAGCAGCAGGGTGCGACAGGTTTCGAACTTCGCATCGCATGCGATTTGGCTGAACGAACACCGGGGCGGGAAACGGAAGATCAGCTTTTGGCCGTTCTGTCGCGGATGCGGTCCGACGACGGCGGTTGGGACCTCCGCCGCGCCAGATCCATTTTGGGCAAAATCACGCCATCCAGCAGCAGCCTTTCAAACACGGCCTGAGCCATCGGCGCGGGCAGTTGCAGTGCAAGACGCGCGACAAGCTGCTGTGCCGTCCCGGATTTTGCCAATGCGCCGACGACGGCCCGATCAGTAGCATAAGGCGCGGGCACGGCCATAATCCCCTGATCCGTCAAACTTGGAGACATCTCCGGATCGCGGCAGAGTTCGTAAACGCAGTCTTTAGAATGCCTTGCGATCTGGTCGTGCCAGAACCCGCCCGAGACAATCGTTTGGTCTTGATAGGCCCCCAACGTCGATCGCCGCGCCGAGCGAACAGAGGCAGCATGCCGTCCTTCGAAAAAGGCTGCCGCACTTGGGCCATCCCCGCCGATCAGGTCCAGCGCCCCCACCCCCGCCTGCGCGCCACTGCGCAAGGCGTGGGTCAAACCATGGGCGCCAATCGGATCCCGCGCCAGCGCGGCGTCCCCGATCCGCAAAAGCGCGACTTCGGGCTGCCAGACACGCGGCTGAAAACTCAGCCCCGCCAAGGAGGGCGCAAACACACGCGCCGCCCCCGACCCGCTGATCCCTTCGATCATTTTCCGGCGTTGACGATCCCCTAGGCCCTGCAAATTTCGCGGGGTCGTGAAATAGGCGCCGCTTTGCGTGCCGTCGGATGCCGAAACCTGCCAGAGCCATCCATCCGGCTTGGCGGCCAAGGTCAGGGCATCAGGCCGCCCCTTTGCCCCGCCAATAAACCCAATTGCGATCAGCCCGTCCGAACCGGACCGCCGCCCCCGTGCGTCGATAATCAAATCAGCGGCAATCGGCGCACCGTTCAGGCTCGGCCTGCCAAAACCGTCGAACCGCGCCCGCCCGATCACAAGGTCAGCCCCCGCCTGAACCGCAAGATGCATCAGCAAACGATGCAACGCCCGCTTGTCGATCAGAACGGGAAAAGGTCCGTCGTCACGCAGGACCACGGGGCCACTGCTGCGCCACTGGTGATGCTTTTCCGAAACGGCACCGACGATGACCCTATGGCGCGGCTGGGCAATCTGGGACCAGATCCCAAGACCGACAAGCAGGTCGATCCCGTTTTGTGGCAGGCTCTCTATTCGGAAGGGCGGTGGCGTGCCGGGGTCGATCAGGACCACCCGCGCCCCGCGCCGCAAAAGCCCAAGCGCCGCAACCGTTCCTGCGGGGCCTGCGCCGATCACCACAATCCGAGGCGCGTCACCCGATGGCATCGAACCAATCGGGCCGCTCGGTCATCATCCGGTCATAGGCAGATATCGCGAAATGCAACCAACCCCGCACATAGTCGCAGGCTGGGCGACCGACATGCAGAACCTCTTGATGGCAGCCGCCGCCGCACAAACGACGGGCCCAGCATTTCGAACAAGCCTCCTGTGCCTCGACCTGACGTTCGGTCAGAAAATCCGCGCGCGCGCGATCGTCGACCCCGCTGACCAGATCGCCCATGCGGCCCAGTGGATCGTTCACAAAACGGTGGCAGGCGGAATAGCTGCCCGACGCATCAACCGACAGATAATCGCGGGCGGCACCACAACCATGACTGCGCACCTTGCCCCGATGCAGCTCCGTCAGTGCCGTGGCCAGATTTGCGAAAGGATGGGCGCGTCCGGCCAAGGTCGCCGTCAGCCAATCCTGCCCACACTCGACCATCGCGGCCAAGAGCCGATGGAAATCATCGCCCTGCAATGTTCCCTTGCCGGTCGGCGCATTGATCATCGGGGATGCCCCGACTGATTGGAACCCGAGATCGGCAAGCGCCCCGACGGTTTCCGCAAGGTCCAGGTTGTCAGGCGTGACCGTCACCCGCGCCGACAGCGAAATCCGGTCCGCCCGGGCAACCAACGGCGCTAACCCCCGCGCGACGAGGGCAAAGCTCCCCTGCCCACCACGCAGCGGGCGGAGCCGGTCATTGGTCGCTTTGGCACCATCCAGACTCACGGTCACGGCAAAGCGGTTTTGCGCCAGAAACTCGGCGTCGTCATCCCTGAGCAAAGTCCCATTGGTGGTGATCGAAAATCCGACCGACACGGCACGGGCTGCCGCCCGTCTATTGGCGTGATCGACCGATTGCCGGATCAGATCGCGGGCCAACATTGGTTCGCCCCCCATAAAGGCGATCTTGACCGACCCGCCGGGGGGCGTATCCCCGATCAGTCTGTCGATGGCCTTTTGTGCAACAGGCCAGTCCATGCGTGTATCGGGGCCGCCAAAACTGCCGCCCGAAGCATAACAATAGCCGCAGGCCAGATTGCAAGACTGGCTGACCGTCAAGGCCAGCGCCCGAACCGGCCCGGGCGTGATTTCGGGCACAGGCGGGGCTGCCGGGGCGAGTGTCAGCCCTAGACGCTCCAAGGCCGCGCCCCCCTGCCCTTTGGCCATTGCATCAGCCAATGCCGCAACCTCGGTTTCCGGCAGGGCATAAAGGGCGGCGGTTTCAGCGGCCAGAACCATCCGCCCCGATAGATGCAGGTCGGGGTCTTTGGGGCGCGAAGCCGCGATCAGCGCCGCCGTGTCGAAATGGTCGGGGACATCACGGGCCATGCCTAGCCCCCGAACCGTGCAAAGAAGGGCACGCCAATGCCCTGCTGGGCGAGAAATTCGCAGGCGTCGTTTAGCCGATGCATCGCCTCGCGCCCCGCAGTGATCCCGACCTGTGCGGCAGTCATGTCGCCCGCTGCCTCGGCCCCATAACCGCGCCGCAGTGCCTCAACCGCCTGATCCAGCAAATCCAGTGCCAGCTGGACTGATTTGTCATCATCCTTGGCCAGTTTGATCGAACGCAGAAACAGATCAGGGCGCGAGCTATACGGCAGCAGCACGTTTCGCGTGTCCCTGAATTTCTGGTAATGCTGCAAACCGTCGGTATCGATGCGCACTGCAAGTTCATAGAGCCCGTCGGGATAGCCCCCTGCCGGATCAGAAAACAACCGCACCAGATCGCCGTATTCTGTATCCAGCGTCCCATCGGGGCGTTCGACATCGACAAAGGTCTGCAATGTATCGCTATTCGCAACCTTGAGCGCACGCGGCCGCGTCCCACCCGTCTTGCCATCGGGGATCTTTTTGGCCGGTTCGATTACAGGTTCATAGCATTTGCCTTTGGGATAAAGGCCCGCCTGGTCCAGCATCCAAAGTGTCTGGTTGGCCCAGCGCATATGGGTCATCTCGCTGAGCGCCACGGAAAGGATCAATTGCCGCGCAGCGCGCAGATCATTCGCGAGACCGGGGAATTCCTTTTCTTGATCGACACTTACCTCATCCGGCGACCGCAGGCTGAAATAGGCATAAAGATATTCGACGGCCAGCGCGTATTCCAAAGGCGCAAGGTCGTTGGTCAGCGCGGTGATCGCCGCAGCGGCATCGGCATATCCCGACCCCGGCGCGTGAATGCGATATCCGGCGTTATGGGTTTCATTCGACTCTTTCCCATGCAGAACGAAATCCAGTTCCTGCCAATGCAGGTTGATCTCATAGGGGTCATACCGGCGGGGACGCGCCCCTTCGATCGTGGTTTCGGCACTCAGGTCCGCCCCCGGCAGTTTCCGGCGGCGCATCCAGTCCAGAAAAGTCACCGCTTGGGCGGGGTCTGTTTTCGACGTTCCATCCTCGAGTTCGTCTCGCGGGTCGACGACGGGGCCAAGAACCACATCGGGGTGGTTCGAAGCCCAGTATTGGCAGGCGCAATCGCGGAAATCATGCGTCCAAGGGCTGCACATCGAGGCTGTAAATTCTCCGGGATGATAAACCTCGGAAATCATGCCTTCGCCATCCAGATAGACCCGCCGCTTGCCCTTTAGATAGACAGGGTTGCCGACAGGCGAACCGTCCGGCGCGCGTTGGGTTAGACCAACTGTCAAATCAGCCACATCGGGGTTCGGGTCCGCCTCGATCAGCCGGATGATCCACCACGCGGTTTCGCCTTCGTAAGGGGTCTGCGTGACCGTGTTCTGGTAGAGCACGAAATCATAAAGCTCGATCTTTTTGCCGTATTGTTCGACCGAATGCAGATACCACTGCCCATCGCCCAGCGCGGCACCGGCGGCCCCGTTAAACTGGGCCTTGAGGTCAGTCACCCAGTCGGCATCCAGATCGAACATCGGATCGCCGGTCATATCGGCATAGACCAGACGCGCGCCTTGGGTGCCGTCCGGCCCTGCAGGTGTCACACCGGGGAATTCGAACACGAGGCCCGGAAAAAACCGAACATCCAATTGGCGCAGGTCGAACTCCAGCCCCGGAAAACAATTGCCCACCCCGCTCTCCATCAGGGTCGCAGCAGGGTTTCCAAGAACCGGCTGAGCATAGGTCGGACCGGACAGGGCCGCGCGGTTCATCGGCTTGAGGGTCTCAGTCATGGCGATCTCCTGCTTTGGTCTTGGCGTCTGCCTCATCGGCCCGACCCTCAGCCTCGAGCTGGTCAATATAGGCCATCAAGAGGTCATACTGGCGGCGCGTGATGGCCAGCGGATAGCCCATGGAATGGCGCATAAAGGGGGGCATGCGCATGTCATAGGTCTGGTCCATTGTGCTGCGGGGGTCGCGGTAATGAACCGGACCAGTTTCGGGGTCTTTCGCCATTGCCACCTTGGCAGGTTTGCCCACGCCATCGCGGCGTGGCAGATCTGCCAAACGCGCAAACGGCGGGCGGACCAAGGCCCGCATCCTGTCTGGACGTCGGGCAAGGAAATCCCGCAGCACCGGACTGTCGGCCATCCGCGCATGGATTTGCTGAACCACTTGGGTATAGGGCAGCCGGTCGGCGGGTCCGGACACCGTCTTGCGCGTGTCGCCTTGCCCGGGCGTGTAGTAGGGGGTCAGATCGGCATAGGGCGCATCGCTTTCGCGCATCGACCGCGGGCCGAGCCGCGGGGAAAGCCCATCGTCCCAATCTGGATCATCCGGGTTATTCGCCCCCAATTCCCCGGCATTGCCGGTCAGCGCCCAGGTCCGACGTTGATCGAGGTTCAGCAGGCTCGACGTTTCAAAAATGCGGCGGAATAGATCAAGGATCACATCCGGCGTTTCCCCGTCCAGCACCGCAGGCGGCAAATCGCGGTCCTCCAATTCGTCTTGAATCGAATAGAACGGCCGTTTGTCAGGGGCGAAATCGGGGGGGCCGGCAAAGGAACGGGCCTTGGCCGTGAACAGGCGCCCGCCCAGTGTCAGCGTGGCGGTGATCACCAAATCACAGGTATCGTCGATCAGGCCCCAACCATTGCCGGAACCCACGCGGGCCCCATCATAACTGTCCATCGGCGTTGGCCACTTGGGCGTGTTGCCCGTGCGGAAATTGTAGCCAGACCAAGCGGTATCCTGCGACAGGATCCGATTTTCCGGTTTGGTCATCTTGTGGATATTACCGTATTCCGTAATCGGCGGTTCAAAGTCACCGGGTGCCAAGGGCGAGGCAGGCGCCTCGATTGCATTCGGCGGGCCGAAAGTGTCGCCTTTGCCCGGGGTAAAGCGCAACCGGACCTGATCGAGCCGCCACCGGCAATCCCGGGCCTCATCATCGGGCGCAAAATATTCGATATGACCCAAGGGCAAGGGCGCGTCGGGGCGCACCATTTGAACCTGATCCTCGGTGTGGGGGCTGATGGCGTCCAGCGCCCGTCGCCCATGATGATGACCATTGAATTCAATACGCGCCACTGCCGCACAAGAGGCCAGCTTGGTTCGCGCCTCGGCCTTGCGGTTCGCGGCGATCACTTCGAAATGCAGATCGCGCAGGCTACCTTTGCGCTGCGACAGGGTGGTTTCCGAAACTGGCACCGCGCGGATCTGGCCCGTTGCCACATCCTGCACCCTTGCCCAAAGTTCAAAGAACGGGGCGACGGGCCGGATGCGGCCCTTGTGATCTTTGAAGCTGATCTCGGTCGGAAAATCGACGGATAGCCGGTTCACCTTATGCCCGCGCTTTGGCACTGGCACCGGGCGCAGGGTTGGCGCTGGCACAATCCTTGTCTGAACGCCTTGGTGGGCATGGGTGTCCAGCGCCCAAGTATAGGCGTCCAGCGGTTCTTTCGCCGCGCCGACCCGTGCAACGGCCATTGGCGGATCAAAGTAGATCCCGATCACCCGTTCGCTTTCGGCAAGGTCCGCGCATCCGTCGCCATGGGACGGGCTTTGGCAATCCTGTGTCATTTCTGGCCTCGCGGATCGGGGGTGATGCTTTGTTCAAAGGAAAACAGATTGTGCGGATCGACGGCCTGCTTGATCGCAAGTAACCGGTCGAAATTCGGCCCGAAGTAATCCCAGCGGAAATTCTCGTTCCCCCGCCGCGGATAGTTTTGATAGCGATGACCGTTCCCCATCGCCTCGGCCAAATCACAGAACCGGTCGAGCCACTCCATCACCGGCCCCTGTTGCACATCAAAGGTCCAGAAGGCCCAACTGAAAAGGTCGAGGTTGGCCTTTCGGTGGTAATAGGCCATCGCATCAGGCGCAGGTTCGTTGACCGCGCCTCCGTAATATTCCATCGCGATGCAACAGGTCCGGTCGGGGGCAACTTTGAAATGTTCGATCATCTCGGCCCAGCGCTCGGGCGGCATCACCTCGGCCAGAATGCGCCCATCCACCATCGGCTTGGTGTTGAGCGACACATTCGGCAAATCCAGCCCCGGCGGTTCGACCGATTGCAGCAGTTTTTCGTTCAGCCGCAGATAGGACCCTTTTTCCCAAAGCTCCACCTCGCCATGGCCCGCAGTGACATGGGCCAACAAGGGTCCAAGGGCGGCACGGCATTCCTCCTCGGACCCGTCATAGAGGCCACGGATCAATAGGGCCGGTTTTTCGCCATTTGGATGTGCAGCCGAAGGCATGAACATCAGCATCGCCTGCAAACCCATCTTGGCAGGGCCTGTTTCGGCATATCCCTGCTGCAGTTCGGTCAGGACGCGGGCGCCCGTCTGCTCCCCTGCCTTGTCTTCGAGTTCATAGCGCAGGCCAAAGCCCCAAAGCTTGCCCAGCTTGACCAAACGGTATTCGATTTCGACCAGAACGCCGAACTGGTTGCCCGTGCCCCCGCGCACCGCCCAATAGATGTCCTGCTCTAGGGGATCGGTGGAATCTTCGCCGCCACGCACGTTCCTGCCGTCCGGCAGGATGACCGTCACCGCCGTCACGCAATCACAATTCATCCCGAACAGGCGCGAGGTGAACCCATAGCCCCCGCCCATCATATAGCCCGCCACACAAACGGTTTCGCAGCCGCCCCCCGGCACATGAAGCCCTACCGCATGGAGCATGAGGTTCAGCTTGCGAAACTGGGTCCCCGCCCCCACCCGTGCCGTTCTGGCCTCGCGGTCGATCAGGACGTGATTGATCGCGGAAATATCCAGAACGATCTGATCGTTCGAGGAATACCCGGCTGTGGAGTGCCCGCCTGACCGGCAGGTGACCTTGAGCCCGCGTTTGCGCGCGAATTTCAGCCCCGCGATCACGTCGGTTTCGCAGGTGCAGTGAATGATCAGCTGCGGATAGCTTTGGTAGGTGTGCATGAACACCATGCGGTCGTCATTGTATCCTGGTGCGCCCGGCACCTGCACGGTGCCTGCAAGTTTCGACTGCAATTTTTCCAACTGCGCAGGGGTGTAAGACAAAAGCCCCGTTTCATAAGGATGACCCCCGGGGCCAAAGGGCGGAATATGCTTGTGACTACGCATCGCAAAAACCTTTGAAATCTAAAATCCGTCGCTAATGACACCAGCCTAACAACCTATGCTGGTTCTGCAAAACGTTAATTGTTTCCATTTCGAAAACGTTTCGCTTGCTTTTGTCTCTGACAGAATTCTAGCGTTGCAGGTCGGAGGAACCGCCATGACAGCAATCCCAAAAGCAGGACGCGCAAGCCTTGCTGTAAAGTCGGCTCTTGTCGGCGGCATCTTTGGGTTGGATGCGGCGGGGCATTGTCTCGCACTTGCGACAATCCTGTTCGCCGGACCATTGTCGGCGGGGCTGGGGCTTGGGACCGGACTATTATTGCTGGGAACTATGGTCAGTTCTGCCGTGCTTTGGCGGTTCAGCGGCTTGGCTATTTCACTGGGGATTTCGCAGGACACGACCATTGCAATCCTGGCACCTGCTATTGCGCTCGCAACATCGGGATTGGCGGGCGGGCCGCAGACGGGCATTGCGACGGCAATCGCGATCATGGGGGTTTCTGCGATCCTGTCAGGGATCAGTTTCTGGATCATTGGCCGTTTGCGACTGGGGCGGTTTGTGCGGATGTTCCCCTACCCGGTTGCTGCGGGATTTCTGGCCAGTTCCGGCCTATTGCTGGTTATCGCGGCTTTTGCCGTTCTCACCGACAGCGGACATTTCCCTGACATCGCCAGCCGCGTTCTGTCGCAGCATTACCTGCCGATGGTTCTGCCCGCCTTGGCAATGGCAGGCTGCCTGATATTGGCGAGCCGACTTTGGACCGGGGCGACGCCGGTCTTGGTTGTCATTGTCGCCTTCGTAGCCGGTTATTATGGGCTCACCGCAGCGTTGGGGATTGATCAGGCGCAGGCAACCGAACGCGGGTTCTTGCCCGATGTCGGGCCCGGGGGATCGCTGGGCGCAGGCGCTTGGATTTACTCGGAAATTGACTGGGGGAAAGTCCTGCAAACCGCACCGACATTTGCGGCAATCATCCTTTTGAATTTGATTGGTGTCTTACTGAACTTTTCAGGGACCGAACTCGCAACTCGGCAGGACATAGACGAAAACCGCGAACTCCGTATCACCGGCATTGCGAATATCGGGATCGGGATGATGGGCGGGCTGACGGCCTATCTACAGGGTGGGGCAACGATCCTGATGTCCAAACTCGGGGTCCATCGAACGCCGATGGTAGCGGGGCATTTGGCGGTTCTGGCGCTGGCGATCTGGGCCGCCGGCGATGTCGTCGTCATGGTGCCAAAGTTTATCGCCGCCGCGCTTTTGATGTTTATCGGTCTGTCGATGTTGGCAGACTGGCTTTGGGAAAGCCGCAAACGACTGGTTACAGCCGATTGGTTGATCATTCTGGGAATCGTCGCGGTGACGGCGATCCTCGGGATACTACCCGCAATCGGGTTTGGCCTGATGTTGGCGATCGCGTCATTTGCGGTGGGCTATGCAAGGATGCCCGTGATCCGCAAATCAGAAACCGGCCGCACAAGGCGGAGCATTCTGGACCGCGACGCCGCCAGCAATGCTGCGCTGGCGCAAAGCGGTGACCGCATCCGGATTTTCCATCTTCAAGGCGCGCTATTTTTTGGATCGGTCGAACAACTGATCCGTGAAAGCAGACGCGCAGCACTTGATCCAAAGGACACGATTTCCGATCTGATCCTCGATCTTGGGGACGTGCATACGTTTGATTCCTCGGCCTGTGCGGGGCTGGATAAGCTCGCCTTTTTGCTTGAACGTCAGAGTGTTACGATCCACCTTTGCGCGGTTTCATCCCCATTGCGCGCGACGATGGAGCAATGGGGGATGTCCCTGAGCGGCGGGCAAGGCACGTTCCGTTTGTGGCCAACGCTCGACGATGCTTTGGAACACTGTGAAGACAGATTGATCGCAACATCAATCAGCCCGGTTGCCGATCTGGATATGGGCCGCATTTTGGAAGGTCTGGTTGGGTCTGATCCGCGCCTGCCTGACCTTATGCGGAATATGGAGAAAGTTACGCTTGTTCCCGGCGATGTCCTGATCCGCAGCAGCGATCCCAGCCGTGACTTGTTTGTGCTTGAATCGGGCCGGCTGGGTGTGTTTCTGCCCGATCAAGGCAGTGGCCCGATCCGTGTCAGGTCTATGGGACCCGGCGCCGTGGTGGGCGAAGTCGCCTATATTCTGTCCCTGCCCCGCAGCGCCGATGTCATCGCAGAAAGGCACACGACCGCCTATCGACTGTCCGAGGCGACGATGAACCAGATCGCGCAAAACGACGCGGCGCTATCGGCCTTGGTCAACCGGATGCTCGCGCAATCCTTGGCAGTCAAAGTTGTGCAGACGAACCTGATGGTCAGCAATAGGACCTGAACCGCACCTACGACGCCGCGGCGAGCATCGTTTCCTGCGATCCGAACAGGGTTTGCATTCTGTCCAATCGCTGGCGAACTGCGACGTCCAACGAAATATTTGGCGTAGCGATCCATGCGGCAAAGCCCATCCGAACGGTCGCCCCGATGAGTGCGGCCATATGGCAGACATCAATTGATGTCCGGTCCATCCGCAATCGAAGCGCCATAAGATCGGCAATCAATTCTTCGAATTGCAGAAACATTGTGTTGTTCAAAGCAAGCAGTTTTGGCGTCGAAAGCGATATTTCGTAGGATAGACGAATGGTTTCGCGATCGTCACCGATGCATTCCAGCATCGGTCGCAGATAGTCAGCAAGATCAGACAGCACCGCACCCTTGCCTTCAACAAAAAGTGCCTTATTTGCAAGGGCATTCAAGACATCGGGCGGTGCAAGTGCCGCTTCCTTGAATGGAAAATAGTTAAAGAAGGTTCTGGGGCTGATCCCTGCTGCCTCGCTGATCATTTCAACGGTGACCTGATCGATACCCAGATCGTGCACCAAACGGACCGCCTCGCGCCGGATGGCGTCGGTAGTCTGGAGTTTTCGGCGCTGGCGTAGGTCTGTCATGGGCGTCAGGGCTTTCTTGCACATACTGCAAACTTAGCATAATGTGCACGTCGAAAGATTGTCAATCTGGTCCAGGGTTCCGGAAAGCCGCTGGATCATCCGAACGGGAAGCGGAAAATGCGCGCAGTAAAGTCGTGGGGCCTTGCCTTTATTCTGGTGGTGATCATGGGGGCATGGATGGTCACCGGCACCCTTGTTCAGGGCGGCAAAGGCCCCCATGACGGCGAGGTAACCGTTACCGAAGCGATCGATGGCGGGGACGGCCCCGTTTCCAAAGTGGTCGAGGCTTCGGGCATGGCAGTCGAACCCCACCATGAAGAAGGTGTCACCGACCCTGCCCTTTCCATCGCGGAACGGTCGACCCTATCGGGAAATGATGGCGCGTCGTTGCGGTCTGTCCGGACCCAGAAATTCACAATGGGCGCGATGCCGCTTGACGTGACCCTTCGTGGAACAACAGCCGCCTATGCCAAGGTTCAGGCAAGCGCCCGCACCGGCGACATAATCAAGACTGTCGATGTCGAGGTCGGTCAGCGCGTCGCCCAAGGTGATCTGATCTGTTCGCTGGATACAGGCACCCGCCAAGCGGCGATTGATCAGGCGCAAGCCTCGGTTGCCCAGGCCAGCGTCGCCTTGGAAAAAGCCCGCAACGATCTGGCAACCAACGCCGCCCTGCGGGAAAAAGGCCTAGCATCGCCGAATTCGGGCGAAGCCTTCCAGACCGCGCTGAGCGGTGCCGAAGCAGCCTATGAGGCGGCATCGGTCGGCCTGCGCAATCGTCAGGTCGAGTTGGAAAACACCGAAATCCGCGCGACCGTGCCGGGCATCATCCAGCGCCCTGTGGCCCGCGTCGGCGATCTGCTGAACCCCGGTCAGTCCTGTGCCACGATCATCCAGCTTGATCCGATGACCTTCAACAGCGCGGTGCCGCAGGCCCATATCGGTCTGGCGCGTATCGGGCTCGAGGCGGAAATTCGCACCATTGATAACCATGTTGCGACCGGCAAAGTGTCCTATGTCGCAGCCAGCGCGGATGCGGCAACCCGGACCTTCCCGGTCGAAATCGAATTCAGCAATCCCGACGGTGTTTTCCTTGACGGGCAGACAGCATCGGCCGTTGTAAGCCTCGGGTCAGTTCCTGCCACACTCATTCCGCAATCGATCACTACACTGGCACCCGATGGACAGCTCGGAGTGCAAGGCGTGGTCGATGGCACGGTCAAATTCTATCCGGTGACGATCATCAACGACACCAACGAAGGCGCTTGGGTGACAGGCCTGCCTCTCGTTGCCGAAATTATCATTGTCGGACAGGATTATGTGTCCGAGGGCCAAACTGTCGACGCTACATTGGTGAACTAGGGAAACAACCATGGTCAACTTCATCGAACGTATCCTGCGAATGCCGCGCGTCGTGATGACCGTCATGGTCATCTTGATGATCGGCGGTTTTCTGGCCTATCGATCGCTTCCCAAGGAAAGCTTTCCGTCGATCGATATCCCTTACTTCTACGTCTCGGTCAGCCAGTCGGGGATTTCGCCGCGCGACGCCGAACGCCTGATCGCCAAACCGATCGAGGATCGCCTGAACACGCTGGATGACCTGAAAAACATCCGGTCGACATCGACTTCGGGCCACGTGTCTGTGTTCCTTGAATTCGACGTGAACGCCGACAAGGATCAGGCGCTTCAGGACATCCGCGCCAAATTGGACGGGGTGAGCAACGAACTCCCCTCGGATGCCGAAGAACCACGGATCACCGAACTGTCCTTTACCGACCAGCCTGTGCTTCAGGTGGCGGTCTATGGCGATGTGCCGGAACGAACCCTGATCCGTCTGGCAAATGATCTCAAAGACGCGATCGACGAAATCCCCGATGTGCAAAAGGTCGATGTGTCCGGGGACCGCGAGGAAATCCTCGAGGTGCGGATCGACCAGCTTCGGCTAGAGGCTTACGGGCTGACAGCGGCGCAGATTTTCGACGCGATCAGCAAGAACCATATGATGATTGCCGGCGGGACGCTGGACACCGGACAAGGGTCGTTCAACGTCGAAGTGCCCGGCCTGATCTCTTCTTCGGAAGAGGTGTTTTACCTTCCGCTCAAAACCGTAAACGGAACCGTTGTGACCTTTGGCGATGTGGCGACCGTGGCGCGCACCTTTAAGGACGCGACCGAATATGCCTATGTCAACGGCCAGCCCGCGATCACCGTCGGCGCGACCAAGCGACTTGGCACCAATATCATCGAAGTCGCCGACCAGATCCGCGCCGTGACCGAAGAGGTCGTCAAAGACTGGCCGCCAGAAGTCCAGCACAGCTTCCTTCTTGACCAATCGGTCAGCACCAAGAACCTCTATCGATCGCTAGAGGCCGCGGTTCTGACCGCCGTCGTGCTGGTTCTGGTCATGTGTATCGCGACCCTCGGTCTGCGGCCTGCGATCATGATCGGGATGTCGATTCCGATTTCGTTCATGATGGCCTTCCTTGTCGTTCAGATGCTGGGCATGACCATCAACATGATGACGATGTTCGGTCTGGTCATCGCGGTGGGTGTGCTCGTCGACGACCCGATCGTGGTTGTTGAATATGCTGAACGCAAACTGTCCGAAGGCGTATCCAAGAAAGAGGCCTTTATCCTCGCCGCGCGTAAGATGTTCGTGCCGGTGGTGTCAGCGACCCTGACGACCTTGGGTGCCTTTGTGCCCCTGCTTTTCTGGCCGGGGATCATCGGGAAATTCATGTCCTACCTGCCTACCGTCGTGATCGTTGTCATGGTGGCCTCGCTGGTGTCGGCCCTGATTTTCATGCCAGTCATCGGGTCCTTTATCGCCAAACATGAAATGTCGCCCGAAGAAAAGGAAAAGGCCGACATCGTCATGTATCCCGACAAGTTCGACATCAAAAAGGTGGGCGGACTGACGGGGGCCTATGTGCGCGTCATGGCCAAACTGCTGCATTATCCGATCATCACTTTGGCGGTCGGGTTCAGCATCATCGGCTATATCTTCTTCTATTACGCCCAGAACCCAACCGGGGCCGAGGCTTTCCCGGCGTCGGAACCCGAATATGGCACCGTCCAGATCGTGACCCGTGGCAACTATAGCCCGATCGAAAAACGTGACTTCCTTTTGGAGGTCCAAGATCAGGTGCTGCAGGTCGCAGGCGTGCAAGACGTGATCATGTCTTTTGGTGGTGGCCAGAACAGCCCGCCCGACACCATTGGCCGGTTGGAGCTTCAGCTGCAGCCGTGGCAATCGCGCGTCCCGGCAGATGAAATCTTTACCGAAATCCGCGAACGCGTCGCAGGTATTTCGGGGCTCGAGGTCCAGATTTCCGCACAGGAAAACGGCCCGCCCGCAGGTAAAGCGATCAACCTTCAGGTCCAGTCGAACAATTATGACGATCTGTCGGACGCCGTAGCACGGGTTCGTGGTTACATCGAAGACAACGTCGAAGGGGCCATCGATATCGAAGACGGTCGCCCCTCGCCCGGGATCGACTGGCGCCTGACCTTTGACCGTAACGAGGCATCGAAATACGGCATCGGTCTGCGCGATCTTGCACCCTACATCCGACTGGTGACAGATGGCGTGACGATCGGTAGCTATCTGCCTTCGGATGCAACCGACGAAATCGACATCGTCGTCCGGCTCCCGGCGGATGAGCGGACCTTTGCGTCGCTCGACGATCTGCGGATCGCTACACTGGCCGGACTGGTCCCTGTGTCGAACTTTGTCGTGCGCACTGCCGAACCCAAGATCGGCAACATCAGTCGTGAAAACGGGATGTTCACGATGGCGGTCGCCGCCAATTTGGCGCCCGGTTTTGCCGCCGACAAAGCGGTTCAGCAGGTCAAGGATTGGCAAGCGACGCAAGACTGGCCCGCAGGTCTGAACATCAAATTCGGCGGCGCCGATGAACAGATGGCCGAAACCAATGCCTTTATCGGCAAGGCCTTTGGCGCGGCGATGTTCCTGATCTTCCTGATCCTTCTGATGGAATACAATCGGTTCTATCAGGTGTTCGTGACCCTCTCGACCGTCATCATGTCGCTCGCCGGTGTCCTGTTGGGGATGATTGTGACCGGCATGTCCTTCTCGGCTATTATGACCGGCCTTGGGATCGTGGCGCTGACCGGGATCGTGGTGAAGAACGGGATCGTTCTGATCGACACCTATAACCACTACAACCGTGACGACGGTGTCGAACCGATCAAGGCGATGCTTTTGACCGTGTCGCAGCGCATCCGGCCTGTTCTGCTGACCGCGATCGTTACCGCGTTGGGCGTCATCCCCATGGCGTTGAACATCGAGTTTGACTTTATCCGCCGCGAAATCGTGGTGGGTGGCCTGTCAGGATCGTGGTTCGTGCACCTATCTGCTGCACTTGTGTCGGGGCTTTTGTTCTCGACCACCCTTACCCTTGTGATGGTGCCCGTCATGGTCACAGCCCCATCGGTCGTCTGGGGCAATATCAAGCGCTGGACCGGCAAGGACAAGACCACGACCGAGGCCGCAGATGCCTCCATGGCTGCAGTGATTGACCACCCTGCACCCAAGCCGGTTTCCGAGGTTCCACCAAAGGTGCAAACCGCTGCCGAATAACAAAAGGCCCCGCAAGTCGCGGGGCCTTTTCATTTTGGTCTAGTCGATCTGACTAGCCTTTGAATTCCTTGGCAAGCGCACGAACCCCTGTGGCCAGAACCGACATGTCGATCCCCACAGCCGTAAAGCGCGTGCCCCAGTCCATGCAGTCACGGACAAAGGCCTTGTCCAAGGTCAGGATGCCCGACGGCACGCCAAAGGCCGCAAGGCGCTTGATCGCATCCTCGATCGCGGCTTTGACCTCTGGATGCCCCGGATTGCCCGGATGCCCGAGCGAAGCCGCAAGATCGGCAGGTCCGATAAAGACACCGTCCACACCTTCGACCTGCGCGATCGCCTCAAGCTGGGCAAGCGCCTCGCCTGTTTCGACCTGCACCAGAACGCAGATTTCGGCATTTGCCATGGCCGTATAGTTTTCATAGGTGCCATAGCCGCTCGCGCGGGTCATTCCGGACACACCGCGCAGTCCTTCGGGGGGGTAACGGGTGGCGCGCACGGCGGCGGCGGCTTCCTCGGGGGATTGGACATAAGGTATCAGCAGGGTCTGCGCGCCATAGTCCATCACCCGCTTGATCAAGACCTGATCGTTAAACGCAGGGCGCACCACGGGGCGCACATCATAGGCCGCGCATTGCTGAAGCGCGGACAGAACCCCCGTCACCTCGACGGGCGAATGTTCGGTGTCGATGCAGATCCAGTCAAACCCGGCCCCTGCCAGCAATTCGGGCACCGTGTTTCCGCCAATCGTATTCCACAGGCCGATTTGCTGTTGCCCCGCCTTAAGGGCCGCCTTGAAGCTGTTGGTCGGTAATTTCGGCATCGCCTTGTCCTTTGCTGGTTCGACCAGAGCCTAGCGCGGGACTTTACCCCGCGCCAGTGGTTAACAAGACAAGCGTTAGCCTATTCCAACCGCGCCGGGAAACCGGGGGCGCGCAGGTCGGTGCCGAGCAGGTCCTCTAGCAATTTTGCGATCATCGGCGATTGTGCTTCGCCGCCATAGGCCGCCTTGGCCGCGACATAGGTCTGCTGTGTCGCCCCAGCGAGGTCGAGCGGCACACCGAATTCGCGCCCGAACCCCATCGCAAACCCAAGATCCTTAAGCGCGAGGTCGATGTTGAACGCGATGTCATAGGACCCGTTCAGGATCAGCGCCCCTTCGGTTTCATGGACAAAGGAATTGCCCGAAGAGGCGGCAATCGCATGCCACGCCTGCCCAAGGTCCAGCCCGCCGCGTTTGGCCAGCATCAACGCCTCGCCACAGGCCTTGAGATGGATGAAGGCCAACATGTTGGTGATCACCTTGATGATCGCGGCGGACCCCAAGGGCCCCATGTGGAAAATCCGGTCGCCCATCGCCTCGAGCGCGGGCAGATGCGCGTCGAACAGGTCTTTATCGCCGCCTGCGAGCATCGTGATCTTGCCGTGGGCCGCCAGATGAACGCCGCCAGTGACGGGCAGTTCCATTGCGCGGATCCCTTTTTCCGCGGCAACGCCCGCAAGACGCTGCATCTCGTCGCGGCTGAGGGTCGACATTTCGATCCAATGGGTGCCGGATTTGGCGGTGGTCATGACTTCGCGCAGAACGATTTCGGACACTGTCGGCGATGGCAGGCAGGTAATCACCGCATCCACCTGCCCCGCGACCTCGGCCGCGCTATCCGCCCAGACGGCACCTGCAGCGATCAACCTGTCGGCAAGGGCGCGGTTGCGGTCATGGACCACCACCTCGAACCCAGCTTTGAGCAGGCTATTGGCCAGATGACCCCCAAGGTTGCCTAGTCCGATATATCCGTAACGCATGAAATTCCTCCGCGATTTTTCACGACTATGCGATAGGGCATGTCCGCAACCTTGCCCAGTGGCGTCAGGTCCGGCCTGAAAACGACCCTTTATCCTGCGCCACGCGACCAGCGATCCGTTGCAAGAGCTGCAATTCCAGGTCTTGCCGTGGCGACGAAGCTAGGGGGGACAGATGCAGGGCCAACAGCCGCCCCGCGCCTGCGTCCAGAATATGGGTCGCGTCAAACCTGCGAAGCAGGATCGCGGCCAGCTCTGCGTCCTCTGGACCGTATTTCGTGCGCCGTGTCAGGACAGGGTGACGCGACAAGAGATCGGTCAATTCCGCTTGCGGCAGATCGTGGATTTCATCGCGGTCGATCAATTGTGCCTGATCAGCAAGAAATGCCAAATCGGTTGCGGCAACATCGCCGTCTGCACCCTGCCCTGCCAGCCTGCGCCGCAGGTCCCTGATCTGCTTGGCCTCGCGCGTCAGGATCGCCTCGACCGCCGCGCGGATCAGGATGACGGCAGCTAATGCCATGGCCGCCAATTGAACCTTGTGCGACAGATCGCCCTTGATTGCCCAGAACGCAAAAAGGGCCATTAGAACTGCCCCACCACCCTGAATGGCAATGTATCGCCCCCTGCGGCGCGACAAGCCGAGCGTCAGCCAGCAAAACACCAGAACCGCCAGCGCGGATGGTCGTAGCGGCAGGCCCCAGACCGGTGCAGCAAAATCCAGCGCGGCAAATGGCAGGAACAGGATCAGCGTCAGCCCTATCCAGCGGATGGCACGGTTTTCGGTGGCAGACAGGCTCTTTCCCTCCCTGAAAATGACCATCCCGCCCGCCAGCACAAAAGCCAGCGCTTGAAACGCCCAAAGCGCCCATGCCCGCGCGGGGTCGATGCTATCTGAAAACCAAAAGGCGGACAGCATCGCCAAAGCTGTCCCAAACATGACGCCACCCTTGATCCATTTCGGGGCATGGCGGCGGAGCAAGCCTTCGGTGATCAGCAAGAGCGCCAAAGGCACTAGCCCCGCCCCGATCAGGATCAGAATGCGCCAAGCGCCCGCGCCCGTCAGGTCCAGCATCAACCGCCCCAGATACAGCAGCGCCATGACCTGCGCACCAAACAGAAACCGGTGCAAAATCGGATCGCGGGCACCTTTGTGCCGAAGTCCCAGATGAAGAAACCCCAAACCGATCAGCGCGGACAGGGACAGAATCGCATCCGTCATCATCCCCGCCCCCTGTCTTGCGGGCGCAGGATGCCCCAGGGTTTGTCACTGTCGAACCAATAGAGGACCGGCAGCAAAAGCTGTTGCAGCGCCAGCATCGCCCCGGTGACCTCCAGCCGGAACACCATACCCTTGGGGATCTCTGCCTGCAGAAACCGCCGCATCGCCGCTAGGTCGATCAGACCAATCTGCAAGAAATCATCCCCCCGGTCATAGTCGAGCCTGTCTTTGCAGAATTCGCCATAGACAGGGTTGCGATGGGGCGGCGCGTCCGCGAACCGTTTCTTGAGCCCCTCCGACCCGCCGCGATAGGCGTCGGTAATGACAAAACGATCTTCGTCAAAACCCGCCTCGGGTCCGACACCGAAGACCGCGCGATGGTCGGCCATGATGGACCGCCCGAGGAAAAGATGCCCCAAGCGGCGCGGGCGCGCGTCAGGGGCGGGCCAGACGTCGGAAAAGGTTTCGGCCACCATTCCGACCACCGCCGGAACCTGCGTCACGCTCGACACCCAGCGCGGCCGCATTTTACCGCGCAGGAAAATCAGGAAACAGGTCAGCCCGTATAGCGCCCAAGACAGCGATTTTGACCGCGCATCCGGGTCAACCATCACCAGCCCCAGATGCAACACCTCGACTGGTTCCGATGCAATATCTGCATCCATCACGGCCAAGGCGTTAAAGGCAATCGGCGTCCCGTCCCGTGCCAAAATCAGGGTCACAATCGTCCGGTCAAATGCTGCCTTGCTACCAGAAAAGACACCGTAATTCAGGATCTGCTGCGGCAGAGCACGTCCGGCGATGTGGCGCAATTGTTGGGAAAGCTTCGCCAGATCGGCGTCAGGCATCCAAAGACCCGGCCGCTCGACGATCCTGATCCGTTGCCCTTCCCGGTCGGTGATCGATAGGTCAAGGTAGGGCTGCCTGAAGGATGCGATAATTGCGCGTAACAAAGCCGGTTTCCCTGATCGGTCCGGTGCCGATTAGGCAAACTGCGCACAGAAATAGCAAGGCGCGAAATCCTTACCGGACTCCGCGCCTGAAATTTCGGGACCGTATCAGAGATACCGGTTGACCAGATTTTCCAGCCGTTCCTGACGACCCGACCGCGGCTGCGGGTTGATCCCCTTGGCCACTTTCGCGGTGATCGTTTCCAGATCGCTGTTCAGCAGGTCTGCGCCTTCGGCTGTGTCCCAACCGACGTAACGGGCGCGACGATGCGCTTCCAGCTTGTCATCCTCCAACATCCGCGCCGCGGCCTTAAGGCCCGCCGCACAGCAATCCATGCCGCCGACATGTGAAAGGACCAGATCCTCGGGGTCGATCGACTGGCGCCGGATCTTGGCGTCGAAGTTGGTGCCGCCAGTGGTAAAGCCGCCCGCCTTGAGGACCTCGTAATAGGCCAGCGCCATTTCCGGCACATTGGTCGGGAACTGGTCTGTGTCCCAGCCCGATTGATAGTCGTTCTTGTTCATGTCGATGGACCCGAAAATGCCCAAGGACGCGGCCAGCGCCAGTTCGTGCTCGAACGAATGACCCGCAAGGATCGCATGACCCTGTTCGATGTTCACCTTAACCTCGTTCTCAAGGCCAAAGTCCTTGAGGAAACCGTAAACCGTAGCGACGTCATAATCATACTGGTGCTTGGACGGCTCCTGCGGCTTGGGTTCGATCAGGATCGCCCCCTTGAACCCCTTCTTGTGTTTGTAATCCACCGCCATCTGGAGGAAACGGCCCGCCTGTTCGCGTTCCCGTTTCAGATCGGTGTTCAGCAAGGTTTCATAGCCTTCGCGACCCCCCCAAAGAACATAGTTTTCCCCACCCAATTGCATGGTCGCATCCATGCAGGTTTTGACGGTCGCGGCGGCAAAGGCGAAAACTTCGGGATCGGGGTTGGTGGCGGCACCGGACATATAGCGGCGGTGGGTGAAAAGGTTGGCGGTGCCCCACAGCAGTTTGACACCGGTCTGTTCCATCTTGCCTTGGAAATAGTCGGTGATTTCCTGCAGGCGGCTGGTGTTTTCATTGAAGTCCGCGCCTTCGGGCCGAACGTCCGCATCGTGGAAACAGAAATAGGGAACGCCCAGACGGGTGAACATATCAAAGGCGACATCTGCCTTGACCTTTGCATGGTCCATTTCGGACCCAAACCACGGCCGTTCAAAGGTGCGCCCACCAAAGGGATCGCCGCCCTCCCACGCAAAGCTATGCCAATAAGCGATGGCAAAGCGCAGGTGATCCTTAAGCTTTTTGCCCATGACCACCTCTTCAGGGTCATAATGGCGGAACGCGAATTCGTTTTCCGTCTGCGGCCCTTCGTATTTGATCGCAGGGATATTCTTGAAAAAGTCGGTCATGGCAGGTCTCTTAGTTCAGGCCCTTGAGGGCGACATAGGCGGATTTGTAACGCGCATGGGCCTCGGCAAAGGCGGGCGAAAGTTTCGGATCGGGATCGATTGTGCGTTCGATCTTGGGCGCGGCAGCAACCTCGGCCCCTGCCCCCGTTACGGCCATGATAGCCAAGCGGGCAGCACCAAAGGCCCCACCAAAATCCCCGGCGACCGGCAGATGCACGGGGATTTCCAAAGACGTCGCGATGGATTTGACCCAGTAATCAGACCGCGACCCGCCACCAACCGCGATCAGACGGTCAATCCGCGTTCCGGTCGAGGTCAGCGCGTCATAACTGTCGCGGATCGCATGGGTGACACCCTCTAGCACCGTGCGCACCATCGCGGGTTGGTCGGTGGTGTGATCAAGGTGCAGGAAAGCGCCGCGAATTCGGGTGTCGTTATGCGGGGTCCGTTCCCCACCCAGATAGGGCAGGAATAATTGCCGCCCAGGCGCGCGTAGCGGTCCAAGGTCCGCAGTCAGCGCCGCGGCAGGTTTTCCCAATGTCCGCGCAAACCAGTTCATGGCATCCGCCGCCGCAAGGATCACGCCCATCTGGTGCCAGGTATTCGGCAAAGCGTGGCAAAACGTATGCACAGCCGTCGCCGCATCCGGCTGATAGGCGTCCGATGCCGCAAAAAGAACACCCGATGTCCCGAGGCTGACAAAGGCCTCTCCGGCCTTGACCACCCCGACGCCGACGGCGCTCGCGGCATTGTCACCGCCGCCACCGGCGACGACGACGCCTTTGGGCAGCCCCCATCGCGCCGCCAGATCATCGCGCACGTCCCCTGACGGTGCAGAGCCTTCGACCAGACGGGGCATGTGGTCACGCGACAGACCCGTCGCCGCCAAAAGGTCATCCGACCAGTCTCGTCGCGCAGTATCGAGCCAGCTTGTCCCTGCGGCATCCGACATTTCGGCGACATAGTGCCCCGTCAGCCAGAACCGCAGGTAATCTTTGGGCAGCAGAACCTTGGCAATCTTGTCGAAAACGCGGGGTTCGTTGCGGGCAACCCATAGCAGTTTTGGCGCAGTGAACCCCGGAAACACGATATTTCCGGTCAGGTCCCGAAACCGTGGGTCGGCATCCAGTTCGGCAGCTTCAACCGCCGAACGGGTGTCGTTCCACATGATGCAAGGGCGCAGAACCTCGCCCGCCTTATCGACCAGCGTGGCCCCATGCATATGGCCCGACAGGCCGATTCCTCGGACCGAATACAAGGGAACCGAGGCCCCAAGCTGCCGCATGACCGCGTCACAGGCATCTAGCCACGATGCTGGGGCCTGTTCGGACCAACCGTCAAAGGGGCGGTTGACCTCGAGCGAAGCATTGGCCTCGGCCAGAATATTCTGGTCGAGATCGACCAGAATAGCCTTGAGTCCCGATGTCCCCAGATCCAGACCGATAAACATATCAGGCGACCAGTTTTTCCGGTTTCTTGCCAAGGATAATCATCGACAGAATGTCTTCGTCGGTGACCTCGTTTACATTGACAGTTCCGACCAGTTCCCCGTTCTTCATGACGCTGGCACGATCGCACAGCTTCATGACGTTGTGGATGTCGTGCTCGATCAGGAAAATACCCAGACCTTGGGCTTTCAATTCCTCGATCAGTTCCGCCACCATCTGGGTTTCGTGCGGGCCAAGGGCGGCGGTCGGTTCGTCCATGATCAGGATCTTGGCGTTGAAATAGACCGCACGCGCAATCGCGACCGACTGCCGCTGACCGCCCGAAAGCGCGGAAACCGGCACGTTGAACTTGCGGAAGTTCGGGTTGAGCCGGCCCATGATCTTGCGGGTCTCGGCCTCCATCTTGCTGTCGTCCAGAAATCCGCCGGGGCCGATGATTTCGCGCCCCAAGAACAGGTTCGACGCAGCATCAAGATTATCTGCCAAGGCGAGCGTCTGATAGATCGTTTCGATGTTCTGTTCGCGTGCGTCGCGGGGGTTCTGGATATCGACCTTTTGGCCGTTGATCAGAATTTCGCCCGCGTCCGCCTGATAGGCCCCCGACAGACATTTGATCAGTGTCGATTTGCCCGCACCGTTGTGGCCCAAAAGGCCTACAACCTCGCCGGGGTAAAGATCGATCGAAACGTGATCTACTGCCTTGATCCCACCAAAAGAGATCGAGATGTCACGCATTTCGACAAGAGGTGTACCTGATTTTGTCATGGATCTGCCCTTACTTGATGCGCTTGTTGTAAATGATGTCGAGATAGACCGCCAAAACGAGCACGACGCCCACGACGATCCGCTGAATGGAAGAATCCACGTTGATCAGGATCATGCCCGACTGAAGGCTCTGCATCACCAGCGCCCCGAGGATTGCGCCATAGATCTTGCCAATCCCCCCAGCCAAAGAGGTGCCCCCGATCACAGCGGCGGCGATCACATAAAGTTCGTCCAGCGTGCCCAGCGCATTGGTCGCCGAATTCAGGCGTGCCGACGCAATCACAGCCGAGATCGAGGTCAAAAGCCCCATCAGTGCGAAAATCTTGAGCGTCATCCACTTGGTATTGATCCCAGCCAGCGCTGCCGCCTCGGGGTTGCCACCGATTGCAAAGACGTAGCGGCCGAACCGTGTGCGGGTCATCAGAATGGTCATCGCGATGCCGACAGCGATCAGGATCAGCAAAGGATAGGCAAACCCGTGGCTGATAAAGGTGTCATCGGCCAGTTCCAGATCATTTGCCGCCGCATAGGCGCGGATGATCCCTTTGGGCCAAGGATAGGAATTGACCAGCAGAACCGACCCGACCACCGCGCCACAGCCGGCAATGGCAAGACTGACCTCGGCCCAGATCGGGCGCTGTTTGAATTCGTGCAAAGCGCGGGATTTGCGACCGTTCCAGATCATCCAAAGGATACCGGCACAGGCCAAACCGCCGACAATCCAGCTCCCTGTTGCGCCAATCGCGCCATAGGGGCCACCGCCCAGCAGGGTAAAGGTCGCATCAACAGGCGAAATGGTCCGACCGTTGGCCGCCACAAAGGCCATGCCGCGCCAGATCATCAGACCACCCAATGTCACGATAAAGGCCGGAATGCCGCGATAGGCGATCAGCCAGCCATGGAATGCCCCGATGATCAGACCGACCAACATGCCGACCAGCACGGTGATTATCCAGATCGACCAATGGCCAAGCCCCAGATATTGCGGCAGAATTTCGACCTGCAACAGGCCCATTGCCATGCCGATCACCCCGATCATTGACCCGACCGACAGGTCGATATTGCGGGTCACAATCACCAGCACCATGCCCGTTGCCATGATACCGATAGACGAGGTTTGGACCGACAGGTTCCAAAGGTTGCGCGGGGTAAGGAAGCTCGTCGCATCACCACCGGCAGCACCGGTAAAGACCGACGCGCGGCCCAGCCACGTCACGCAGTAAATTTCAAATCCGATCCAAATCAACGCCAGTGCGCCCAGCATGCCGAGCAAACGTGGGTCGATCTCGGTGTCTCTTAGAAACCGGTTGAACAGGCTGGGTTGGCCAGCGGCCCCGGAACGGGGAGGAGCGATCTTGTCGGTCATCTTGTTTCCACAAAATATGAATGGGAAAGGTCAACAGGGCGCCGATCTTTGGCGCGTCGGGTCAAGCCCGATAATCCTGTTCGAACGAATAAGGCGGCGCCGCCCGATCATGCGGGCGGCGCCGTAGTTCAGCTAAGTCTTATTCGCAGCCGACGACGCCAGCGATGGCGCCTTCACATGCCTGCTCTTTGCTGATGTGGCCACCGTCGATGGCAACATTCAGGTTGGCACGGGTCAGCGGGGTCGGGTTGAGAAGGATCGCGTTCATTTCGATGCCTTTCTCGCCGCCCGAGAACTTGACAGCGCCTTCGATCGCGTCAAGCGCGGTGCCTGCAGCAAGTGCCGAAGCGATGTTACCAGCGGCAGCGCCGAGGTCACGGCTGTCTTTCCAGACCGAAACGGTCTGGGTGCCGCGGGCAACGCGGTTGATCGCTGCAAGGTCGCCGTCCTGGCCACCGACCGGGATCACCAGACCCTGAGCCGAAAGGGCAGCCACAACACCACCGGCCATACCGTCGTTTTCGGACAGGACAGCGTCAACGGCGTTGTTATTGGCGGTCAGGATCTGCTCCATGTTCTTCTGGGCATTCTCAGGCTTCCAACCGTCCGAGAACTGTTCGCCAACGATGGTGATCTTGCCAGCGTTTACCGCATCGCCAATCACTTCCATCATGCCTTGCAGCAGGAACAGGGCGTTCGGGTCACCGGGGTCGCCTTTGATGATGGCATAGTTGCCTTCCGGCACTTCGGCCAAAACGGATTCGGCAATGATCCGGCCCACGCCGACGTTGTCGAAGGTCAGATAGAAGGTGCGATCGTCTTCGATCAGACGGTCGTAGCCCACAACCGGAATGCCTTCGTTGGCAGCAGCTTCGATTGCCGGCCCGATGGCGTCTTTGTCCCAAGCGTTGATGATCAGCGCGTCAACGCCCTGAGCGATCAGCGATTCGATGTCGGTCAGCTGCTTTGCCGACGACGATTCAGCGTCAGCCGACACATAGGTGTTGCCGTTGGCTTCGATCGCAGCAACCATTGCTGCTTCGTCGATTTTCCAACGCTCTTCCTGGAACGAAGCCCAGGAAACACCGATCTTCATCCCTTCGGCAAGCGCCGCAGAATTGAAACCAACCACCGCGATTGCGGCGGCGATAATAGCCTTATGCATGTAGTCCTCCCAAGTGATTTGCCCATTTAGGGCTCTCGGGTCGAAGCCCGATAGCGCTAGACAATCGCAATTAATTTCAGTTGTCAAAATAAAAAATCGCGCCAGAACACCAAAATCGCTACTTTCAACCACATCACCCCTATACGAGGTCCAAAAATTCGGCCAGTCTTAGCCAAATTCGGGCGCAATCCTTTCGCAGGTGCAGCCTATAATTCAGGGACTGAATATAAAAATGCAGGATATTCTTGCACATTCAGATCAGGTCCAATCCGACAGCCTCTCTGGCTGCGGCCCGATTCTGGGCACCATCGGGAAAGAGGTTAAACCGCTACGCCAGCAGGTCTTTGAACATGTCCGTGCCAGTGGCCGTGCCGCCCGCGCCGATGTGACCCGCGCCCTTGGTATCAGTCCCGGGTCTGTTACGGCACTGACGTCGGAGCTTATCGCAGGCGGCTATCTGCGCGAGGTCGAATCCCAATCAAGGGCCGAAATGGGGCGCGGTCGCCCGCCCGTGGCGCTAGAGGTCGTGCCGGACAAACATTTCGTGATCGGAATCAAACTGTCCGACGAACAGCATTCTGCGGTTTTGACAGATTTCGCCGGCAACATCCTGACCGACATCACCCTGCCCTCGCCCTCGATTCGCAAATCGCTGGATCAGGTTCTGGATGAAATGGCGGATCTGATCGACCAGCTTTTGGGACAGGTTAACCTGACCCGCCGCGATGTGGCCGCTGTGGGTATCGGGTTGTCGGGTCTGGCGGATAACCAGACGGGCATCGTGCCTTGGTCGCCGCTGATGCTGGGCACCGCTGTCCCGCTCAAGGCCGCATTCGAACAGCGGTTCGGGATTACTGCCCATATCGAAAACGATGCCAATGTGTTGACCTTGGCCGAACTGTGGTTCGGGGCCGGTCGCGCCCTTTCCGATTTCGCGGTGGTCACTATCGAACACGGCGTCGGGATGGGGCTGGTCTTGAACAACCGGCTCTTTCGGGGGACCCGTGGATTGGGGCTGGAACTCGGTCATATCAAGGTCCAGCTGGACGGCGCGCTGTGCCGCTGCGGGCAGCGTGGCTGCCTAGAGGCCTATGTCGCCGATTATGCCCTTGCCCGCGAAGCCTCGACCGCATTGGGGCGAAGCACCAGAAATCTGCAAAGCCCACATGCGATGCTCGAAACGCTTTACGGGCAGGCCAAGGGCGGCGACCAATCCGCTCGCACTATCTTTCGGCGGGCTGGGCGCTATCTGGCGGTCGGGCTGGCGAATGTCATCCAACTGTTCGACCCTGAATTGATCATCCTGTCTGGCGAACGTATGCGGTATGAATACCTTTACGCGGACGAGGTTCTGGCCGAAATGCGGGGTCTGACACTTGACGAAGGCCGCACACCGGCCCGTGTTGAAATCCACGCATGGGGGGATATGGTCTGGGCCCGGGGGGCAAGCGCGCTTGCCCTGTCGTCGGTGACCGACCTTGCGCTTGGGGATAATCGAACACTATGAAACTTGCGCTTGCCTGCCTGTTTGTCTGGCCACTGACGTTGTCGGCCGATCCGGTCTTTCGCGATTTTTCCGCAGCACTTCCTCCGCATCAATATACCGGCGATTGGGAACATTTCGTCGGGGGTGGTGTCGCGGTGATGGACTGCAACGGCGATGCCCTGCCCGATATGTTTGCGGCCGGGGGCAGCAGCCCGCCAATCCTTTTGGTCAATCGGGGCGGGTTCCGGTTTGACGCAGCCCCCCTACCCGCCGATGCCGCACTGACCGATACATCCGGCGCCTATCCATTAGACATTGATGGCGATGGTTGGCTGGATCTTTTCGTGTTGCGGGTCGGCGCGAACACCGTGCTGCGTGGTGGCCCCGATTGCAGCTTTACCGATGCCACCGCTGAATGGGGTTTTCCCGCACAGGACAAATGGTCCAACGCCTTTACCGCATGGTGGGAGGATGACACCCGCCCCGTGCTGGCCGTCGGAAATTATGTCGACCGGTCTAACCCTGACGGCCCATTCTTTGCCTGTGACAGCAACACGATCCTGCGCCCCGACGGTGCCGGATACCGCGCCGAGGATCTGACGCCGGGGTTCTGCCCCCTGTCCATGCTCGCCGCCCGCGATGCGCGGGGTCGCCCGACCCTACGCCTGTCGAATGACCGGCAATATTATGTCCGGGGCGGTTATGAACAGATGTGGGATATCCGCGATCGCCGTTTCCTGACCGAGGCTGATGGATGGAAGCCCGTTTCGATCTGGGGCATGGGGATCGCGTCGCAGGACCTGAACGGCGATGGCCGCGACGAGGTGATGCTGACCTCGATGGGGGACCAGTTGATGCAGATTGCACAGCCCGATGGCGGCTATGCCCCTGCCCCTTTTGGCATTGGCACCTACGCCCATATCCCCTTTGACGGCAGCGACGGGCGGCCCTCGACAGGCTGGCATTCGCAGTTTGGCGATGTCGATAATGACGGACGGGCCGATCTGTTCATCGCCAAGGGCAATGTAGACCAGATGCCGTCGAACGCGATCCATGACCCTAATAATTTGCTGATCCAGCAACCTGACGGCAGCTTTGCCGAAAAGGCAGATGTGGCGGGTATCGCCACCACGGAACGATCGCGCGGTGCGGCGCTTGCCGATTTAGATCTGGACGGCAGGCTGGATCTGGTGGTCGTCAATCGCCGTGCCCCGATGGAAATTTACCGCAATGAAACCGCTGGCACCGGTCACTGGATCACGGTCAAGCTGGACCAATCCGGCGGCAACCGGAATGCCGTCGGCGCTGTGGTCACCGTTGTGACCCCCGATGCGCGGCAGAGCCAACAGGTCGTTGTCGGCGGTGGCCATGCAGGTGGGCAGGCACTGCCGCTGCATTTTGGCTTGGGCGACGCGACCGAGGCCGAGGTAACCATCCAATGGCCCGACCCGGCGCTTGCCCCCGTCACCTTTACCGCAGCCGCCGATCAGGCGGTGCGGGTCCAGCGGGACTGACCCCTTTAGGGGTTAGGCACCCGCAACCCGCTTGGCACGCTTTCCGGCACCCCCAGACGCCCATCGATCGCAGCAGGGTCGGTCAGGCTATCCAGAAACACGACAAGTGCTGCGATATCCACATCCGACAAAGCCACGGGCGGGGTGGTGACCGCGGCCGCGATTGCGGCGACTTCGGCCGGATCATCCATGATCCGCCAATCCCGCACCGCCATTTCGGGCAAGATCACCTGACTGCGGTCATAATTGGCAAGGGCTGCGACGGGGTCGGTGTGGGCCGCGACAAATGCAGCCAGATCGGCATAGGCCCCCGCATGCCCCCAAGGCCCTGTCTGGGCGACATTGCGCAGTGACGGCGTGCGAAACGCATAAAGATCTGCGGGATTGCCGGTCACACGGAACCGGCCCTCGTCGCGGGCGTGGGTTTCGAACCGGGCACCCTTGCCCGGCCCCAGCTGCGGTTGCCCCATGGCGTGGAACCCGAAATCGGTGAGCAACGGCCCTGAATGACACGTGGCACAGCCCGCCGTTCCAAAGAACAGCTCGGCCCCCGCGGCCTGTTCGGCGGTAAATTCCGCCTCGCCCCGCAATACAGCATCAAAGGGCGCGCTATCGGACCGCCATTCAAACTCCATAAAGGCCGCGATGGCATTCGAGATATCGGTGAACCGGATATCTTCGGGGGTTTTGATGTCGGGATAGGTCGCGGAAAACGCGTCAGCATAGGCAGGGATAGAGGCCACGCGCCGCGCAATCAGGTCCCATGCCCCGCCCTCTTCGGTCAGGGTGCCCAGCCGGACCGCCTTGGCGATTTCGCTTTCGGAATAATGCCCGGCCATTTCATCGGGGGACAGAACGGGGAACATCGTCTGGGCCGACACGAGGCTGGCAAATCCTTGCACCATTTCTTCGTCCAGCGGCGTGCGCAGCCCACCGGGGCGGGCGGGGTCCTCTTCGATCCGGCCATCGTGGAACAGGGCGGTATAGCCCGCAAAGCCAAGGTTGAACAACGACTGGGCATTACGCGGAACCCGCTGTTCGGGCGGATTGTCGGGGTCGACACGGCGGTCCGGCCCAAGCCCGATGCCGCCATCCCCCAAAGACAGTGACAGCCCATCCCCCGTGCCATGTTTGGGGTGGTGGCAGGTGGCGCAGGCGACCTCGCGGTTGCCAGACAGAATGGGGTCGTAAAACAGCAACTGACCAAGGGCGACTTCGGCCTTTGACACCGGCAGAAAATCGGCATCGGTCAGGGGCGGCGGCAAATCCATCGCCACGGCAGGTCCTGCGGTAATCATCATGGCCCAGACATAGGGTTTCATATCGGTCCTTCGGGGTTGGTTGCTGGCGGGCAGATTAGCGCAGACCGGCAAGAGCACAAGACGCCATCACCCCGCGATTCAAGATTTGACGAAACGCGGGACTCGGATTAGAACAAAAAGAGAACAAACCATGGGAACCCCGCCGTGCATTCTGCCCCGCCCCGCCCGAAAACGCCCACCGACGTGCTGCGCTCGCGGCTGCGGGATACGGCCATGACCGCCGAACGGGGAACCCAGGCAACCCTGGCCGAGGTGTTTTCGGAACAGGCTGTCGATGGTGCCCCGATTGCCTTTGCGGTTGCCCATCTGCGCGCCGACAAACCCGTGCTTTGGGTGCAGGACCGGATGTCGCGGCGGGAAACGGGGCGGCCCTATCTGGCAGGGCTGCCGGTGCCCCTGCGGATATTGCATGTGACCGTGTCGAAACCGGCAGACCTTTTGTGGACCATGGAAGAGGCCTTGGGGTGTCCCGCCCTTGGCGGTGTTCTGGGCGAGGTCTGGGGGGACCCTGCAGTGCTGGATTTCACCGCGACCAAGCGACTCGCGCTCCGGTCCGAGGCACATGGGGTGCCCGCATGGCTGATCCGGCGGGCCGCCCATCCCAATCTCTCGGCCGCGCGGGAACGCTGGCGGGTCGATTCCCTCCCCTCGCTCCCCGACCCTGACGATCAGCGGGCACCGGGCCTGCCGCTCTGGCAGGCCGATCTGTTCCGGTCCCGCTGGCGGCAACCCGGGCAATGGGTGGTCCGCCATGACCAGGACGGTCTCAGCTTTGAACATGGGGTGGACAGGCCAGACGTGAGTGTCGCCCCCCACGATACTGCCCCCCAAAGCCTCCGGATATAGACGAGAGGCGCCCATGAACCACGAGAGCAAGCTGCCCGCGCTCGTCCCACCACGCAATACCACGGCCCGACCATACCCCGGCCCGCGCCCCACCCCGCCAGATGATCTGGATCGGGCCATCGCGGCATTGCGACAGGCGCTCGAGGCAGAAGTCGGAAGGCCCCGACTTAAACCCGGCACCGCGCACAGTCAGCGCCCAGATCGGCGACCGGACTGGAGGGCAGGATCGGACCTACCCCGCCACAGCCCCGACAGCGCCCAACGCCCTTTGCCGCAGAACACGGCCCAAAATTCAGGCCCCGCGCTGGACCGCCCCCTGCTCGCGCGGCGGGTCACTGTTCTGCATTTCCCCAGATTCTCTATGGAACGCTGGCTGCGGGCTGCCCAACGACGGGGCGAGGAATTTCCCGACGATCTTGCCATTGCGCTTGCGGTTGAAGGCGCGCACGGGCCGGTCATCCACGCAACCAACCGCGCCGCCGAACAACAGGGGGTGCAAATCGGGTCGCGGGTTGTCGATATGCGGGCGCTGTGCCCCGACCTGCATCTGGATTTCGCCGATACCCGCGCCGATCTGGCCGCGCTGGACCGGCTGGTGCTTTGGGCACGGCGCTGGTGTCCCTGGACGGCGCGGGACGGGGACCGCGGCATTGTCATGGATACCACGGGGTCCGATCACCTGTTGGGCGGCGAAGCCGCCATGCTGCGCGAGATCGAGGAACGGCTGTCCGCCCTCGGGTTGAGCAGCACACTCGCCGTGGCGCCCACCCATGGCGCGGCCTGGGCGCTGGCGCGGTTCGGCACCGCCCGAGAGATTTGCGCAGCCCCCGACCTGCCCCAGCGGATGGCCAGACTGCCCGTCAAGGCGCTGCGGCTGACAGGGGATACAGTTCTTTTGTTGCAGCGGCTTGGGCTAAAAACCGTGGGCGATCTGGCCGCCGTGCCGCGACTGTCGCTGGCGCGCCGGTTCAGCAGGGCACCGCTGGCGGAAAACCCGCTGCTGCGGCTCGACCAGATGATGGGGCGGCTCGCAGAACCGATCTCCGCGCCCGAGGACCCACCCCGCTTTGCCGTGCGAAGCAGGCTGGCAGAACCTGTGCAGGACCCGACAGCCTGGCTCCCCGACCTGTGCCTCGAACTCTGCGGCGGAATGGCCGCGGCAGGCTATGGCGCGCGGCGGCTGCGGGTCACGGTGTATCGCACCGATGGCGAGGTGTCCTGGGCCGAAGTCGCAACCGCCCGCCCAAGCCGGGACGCATCCCACCTGCGACGGCTTTTTGATGGCAAACTGGACCGGATCGATCCCGGATTTGGCTTTGACCTGATCACCCTTTCGGCCACCGTTGTGGAAAAGCTGCAGACGATCCAGACGCGGCTGGACCGGCAGGCCGATGATGGTGCGGAATTGGGCAAACTGGTGGACCGGCTCACGGCGCGTCTGGGCGGGGGGGCCCTGCGGATGCCCACGGCACGGTCGAGCCATATCCCCGAACGGGCCGAAAACTGGACAGCCGCCACCGCCGAAGCGCCGCCACCCGTCCATGACGCCCCCTCGGAACGCCCCCTCCGGCTGTTTGATCACCCCGAGGAAGTGCGGGTTCTTTATGCCGTGCCCGAAGGTCCGCCCGCGCAATTCGTCTGGCGGCGGCTGACCTTTAAGGTCAGCCGCTTTGCAGGGCCCGAACGGGTGGCACCCGAATGGTGGGCCGATCTGCCCGGCACCCGGCTGCGGGATTATTACCGCGTGGAAACCCATATCGGCCGCCGGATCTGGCTCTATCGTGACGGTGTTCTTGGCGATGGGCGGGGGGACATACCCCGCTGGTTCGTGCACGGGGTTTTCGCATGAAAACCGCCAACGCCGTAGGGGGCTCTGCCCCCGTCCCTTCGGGACTCCCCCGGGATATTTATGGGCCTCGGAGAGAGAGACGGACAATTTTAATAAAATTGGCCTTCTCAGAGGCCCATAAATATCCTCGGGGGGTGAATGGCGCAGCCAGAGGGGGGCAGACAGCCCCCCTGACCGGGCAATAAGGGCGCGCCGGATGCCGGAAAATGATCACGCCCAACCACGCCGCACCCTGCCCGAGGATGGCGGGTTTAGCCCGAACCCGCGCAGTCCCTTTGTCGAACTGGGGCTGGCCACCTGCTTTTCCTTTCTGCGTGGCGCCTCCGAAGCGGTGGATCTGGCCCGCAGCGCATGGGAACTGGGGTATGATGCCTTAGGATGCGCCGATTTCAACACGCTCGCGGGCGTTGTGCGCCTGCATGTCGAAGCGAAAAAGGCCTGCATCCGCCCTTTGATCGGCTGCCGATTGCAGCTTATCACCGGCGAGGAATTTCTGGCCTACCCCAAGGACCGTGCGGCCTATGGCCGCCTGTCCCGTCTTTTGTCCAAGGGCAAGATGCGCGATGCGCAAGGCAATTGGCAGGCCAAGGGGGTCTGCGACCTGACCCTGTCGGATCTGGCGGATGGTGCCGAAGGGGTGATCCTGATCCTGATCCCGCCGCATGATCTGCGTGGGTTCGACCGCGCGCTGGGACATCTGACCAAGCGCCTGCCCGATCTTGGCTATCTGGCTGCCAGCTATCTGTATCACGGTCGCGACCGTGCGCGCATCAACCGGCTGGACCGTCTGGCGGGCAAGGCGGGGCTGCGTCTGATCGCGACCAATGATGTCCTTTACCACGAACCAGCGCGCCGCCCTCTGCAGGACGTGATGACCTGCATCCGCGAACATGTGACCCTTGCCACTGCGGGCCGCCTGCTGGAACCCAACGCCGAACGCCACCTCAAATCCCCCGAGGAGATGTGCCGCCTTTTTGCCGAATGGCCCCATGCCATTCGCGCCACACGGGCTGTGGCCGATGCGCTGAATTTCGATCTGGAAGAACTTGCCTATGAATACCCGCGCGAGGTGATCCCCACCGACATGACCCCGCAGGCCTATCTGGAAAAGCTCACTTGGGAAGGGGCCGCCGACCGTTACCCCGAGGGTCTGCCGCTGCCCACCAAGGCCACGCTGCAAAAAGAACTGGCGATGATCGAAAAGCTCGACATTGCCCGCTATTTCCTGACCATTCACGACATCATCCGCTTTGCCCGTTACGAATGCCAGCCGCCGATCCTGTGTCAGGGGCGCGGGTCCGCCGCCAATTCCGCCGTCTGTTATGTTCTAGGCATCACCGCCGTGGACCCCGCCCAGCACCAGTTGCTGTTCGAACGCTTTATTAGCGAGGAACGCAAAGAGCCTCCCGACATCGACGTCGATTTCGAACATGAACGCCGCGAAGAGGTGATCCAGCACATCTATGCCAAATATGGTCGCGACCGTGCGGGCCTTTGCGCCACCGTGATCCATTACCGCCCCAGATCAGCCATCCGCGAAGTGGGCAAGGTCATGGGGCTGTCCGAGGATGTGACCGGCGCCATCGCCAAGACGATCTGGGGGTCTTGGGGCCGCGAGGTCGGCGAAGGGCACGCGAAAGAGGCCGGGCTTGACCTGTCGGACCCGGTCCTGCGCAAGACCATCCTTTTGGCCCAGCAACTGATCGGCATGCCGCGCCATTTGGGCCAGCATGTGGGTGGTTTCATCCTGACCGAACGCCCACTGACCGAAACGGTTCCCATCGGCAACGGGGCCATGGCCGACCGCACCTTTATCGAATGGGACAAGGACGACATCGACGCTCTGGGGATCCTCAAGGTCGATATCCTCGCCCTTGGGATGCTGACCTGTATCCGCAAATGCTTTGACCTGATCGAGGCGCATTACGGCAAGCGTTACGACCTTGCCACCACCCCGAAAGAGGACCCGCGGGTCTATGAAATGCTGTCGCGCGGCGACAGTGTGGGGGTGTTTCAGGTGGAAAGCCGCGCGCAGATGAACATGCTCCCCCGTCTGCGCCCGCGTGAATTCTATGATCTGGTGATCGAGGTCGCTATCGTCCGCCCCGGCCCCATTCAGGGCGACATGGTCCATCCCTATCTGCGGCGGCGCAATGGTGAAGAGGCGGTGGAATACCCCTCGCCCGCCCCACCCCATGATCCGTCGGAACTGCGCAACATCCTTGGTCGCACGCTGGGCGTCCCGATCTTTCAGGAACAGGCGATGAAGATCGCGATCGAGGCCGCGCGGTTTTCCCCCGCCGAAGCCAATGAGTTGCGCAAGGCCATGGCGACCTTCCGGTCCAAGGGCACCATTGGCCTGTTAGAGGAAAAGATGGTGGGCCGGATGACCGAGCGGGGCTATGACCCCGAATTCGCCGCCCGCTGTTTCAACCAGATCAAGGGCTTTGGCGAATACGGCTTTCCCGAAAGCCACGCGGCGAGTTTCGCGCATCTGGTCTATGTGTCCAGCTGGCTCAAGAAGCATTATCCCGCCGCTTTTACCTGTGCGCTTTTGAATTCGCAGCCGATGGGGTTTTACGCCCCTGCGCAACTGGTCCGTGATGCGCGCGAACATGGGGTAACGGTGCTGCCCGCCGATGTGAACCTGTCGGAATGGGACAATAGGCTGGAACTGGCAGGCGCGAACGGGGGCTATCCTGAATTTGCCTTGCGTCTGGGGTTTCGCCAGATCACCGGCTTTCGCGAAGATGCGGCCCATCGCCTGACCCAAGGACGCGACGAGGCCCCCTACCGCGATCTCAAGGATCTGCAAGACAGGGGGCGGATAACCTCTGCCCATATCCGACGTCTGGCCGAGGCGGACGCGATGCGGTCCATGTTCCTTGACCGTCGTCAGGCGCTGTGGGATGCCAAGCCCCTGCGCGATGCGCCCGACCTGCCGCTGTTTCGCGATAATCGGGATGAAGGGGCCGAACGCCCCTATGGCCTGCCCCCCATGCCGGTCTGCGAACAGGTGGTGGCCGATTACCAGACCCTGCGCCTTAGCCTCAAAAAGCACCCGATGGCCTTTCTGCGCCGCAGCCTGACCGAACAGCGCTATGCCGCCGCCCGCGCCCTGCCCGATTGGCGTAACGGTCAACGGATATCCATCGCGGGTCTTGTCTTGATCCGGCAGCGCCCCGGCACCGCCAAGGGCGTCTGTTTCATCACGCTCGAGGATGAAACCGGCGTCGCCAATATTATCGTCTGGCCCAAGGTGATGGAGGCACACCGCAAGATCGTCATGCAATCGCGGTTGCTGGCGGTGCATGGACGGGTGCAGCGGGATGTCGAGATCATCCACATCATCGCCGACCGGCTGGAGGATCGGACAGACGCGCTGTTCCGTCTTGCCCCCGACGGGCTGCGCCCCGTGCAGGCCCATGCGGACGAGGTGAACCGCCCCCTGACCAACCCGATCAATGATCCCAACAGCCCCGTGCAGCACGGCCACCCCCGCAATGTCAGGATCATTCCCAAAAGCCGCGATTTCCATTGACGCCCCGCGCAAATGGCGGCGGTCACCGATAGCGGTTTTCAATCCTGCCGCCTGCCGATAGACAGGGGCCAACCCCTAACCTGATCAAGATTGCAAACCCCGTGACCCCTGCCGCACGCCTCTCTGCCACGATCGACCTTTTGTCGGACATCGCCAGCAGCCAACGCACCGCCGACGCGATCATCGCAGGGTATCTGCGCGAGAATCGCAAAATGACCGACGATGACCGTGGCGCGGTTCTGACTCAGGTAGACGCGCTGATGCGCCATACCGCGCGGTTGGGATGGCTGCTTGATCGTCACGGACGCCAAGATACCGCGCGTGGTCGCATTCTGGCATGGCTGGTGCTGGGCGAAGGAAAATCCCCCGATCAGATCACCCGCCTTTTCAGCGGTGCCACCGATGCACCCGATCCGCTGACACCCGACGAAGCTGCCTTGGTGAAAAAGCTGCAGGGTGGCACCCTGTCGCCTGCGGCCATGCCGGAAGATATCCAGCTTGAATGCCCCGATTGGGCGGCCCCCGCCCTGCGCGCGCGCTTTGGGCCGGACTTTGCCGCCGAACTGGCCGCGATGCTGCCCCCGGCGCCGGTCGATCTGCGGGTCAACACCACCCGCACAACCCGCGACGCGGTGCTGTCGGATATGGCAGGGCGCGGCCTGCCTGCCCAGCCGATGCCCTATGCCCCCGATGGACTACGGGTCGCGGAAAGCTTTGCGCTGTCGCGCCTGCCCGGCCTGAAATCCGGCGAAATCGAAATTCAGGACGAAGGGTCGCAACTGGTTGCCCGACTGGTCGGCGCGGGACCGGGGGATCGAGTCGTCGATTTTTGCGCAGGCGCAGGCGGCAAAACGCTCGCCCTTGCCGCGCAGATGAACAACAAGGGCCGCATCATCGCCTGCGACATCAGCGAAGGGCGGCTAAAGCGCGGCACAGAACGGTTCCGGCGGGCGGGCGTTCAGAATGTCCAGACAAAGGTCCTGACCAGCGAAACCGACAAATGGATAAAGCGGCACAAGGCCAGTTTTGATCGCGTGCTGATCGACGCGCCCTGTTCTGGCACGGGCACTTGGCGGCGCAACCCCGATGCCCGCTGGCGGCCGCCGGGCGAAGGGGGGCTTGACGCCCTGATGGCGCTGCAATCACGCATTCTGACCAGCGCAGCGCGGCTGGTCAAACCCGGCGGGCGGCTGGTCTATGCCACCTGTTCGGTCCTGCCTGCCGAAAACGAAGACCGGATCAGCGCGTTTCTGAACGCCCATCCGGATTTTGCGGTTGTGCCCCTGCCGAAGGTCCTGCCGGATGTCCCGTCCTGCCACCCCGAATTCCTGTCACTGACACCCGCACGGCACCAGACTGACGGGTTCTTTGCGGCTGTCCTTGAACGGGCCGCTGCAGCGCCTGCGGAATAACCCGGGGCACATCGGTCAACTGCGTTTGTCCAAAGCCTCGTGCAGTTTTTCCCGTTCCTCGGGATGCATACCAACCGTGTGACCGGGCCCCGGATAGGCGCCGCTTTCGACGGCCTGTTTGAAACCTTTGACCGCTTTGCGCCGTTCAAGATCGAGCTGTTTACGGATTGATTTGCCATCGCCCCAAGATTGCGCGTGGCGCGGAGGATTTTCGGTCTCGCCGCAGATGTCGTCGAAGAACAGAAAAATCACATCGCCCGCAGGGCCCGCGCCGATGGAGTTCGTGATCAACGACGTATGTTTGCTGATCGCCTCAAGCGCGTCCCGGGCGACACATTCCACTTCGCAGCCAAAGGCGCCTGCGTCCTCGAGACGGCGCATATCGTCAAGCAGCGCCAGCGCCTCGGCCGCGGTTTTGCCAACCGTGCGCATACCGCCCAACTGAATGGACTTGGATGGAACCATGCCCACATGGCCCTGAACAGCAATGCCCTGATTTGCAATCATCTCGACCACGTCGAGGCTGCGCGGCGTTAGAACACTATCCGCACCCTTCATCGCGGCTTCGATGGCGCCGCGCAGGATTTCTTCGTTGGTGATATAACGACCGGCAAATAGCGCGGCGGTGATAAAGGTATTTGGCGCGCCGTTCCGAACATCGGGATACCAGTCGCTGCCGGTGATGATCATGTCGATGCCCTGATCGGCGATGATCCCTGCCTCTTGGGCGTTCTGCGCGGTGACTTGGGTCATTTTGCGACCGGCGGCCTTGTTTTTGCGCATGTCGGCGATCGTCAGGTTACGTTCTTCGATCGCATGGCCATAGGTGTAGATACGTTTCATCTTGGCGCTCATGTCTGCGAGGACGGAAGGTGAATCACTAATCCGTCCAGTTCTGGCGTGACCTCGATCTGGCAACTCAGGCGGCTGGTGGGAATTGGGTCGACGACGAATTCGATCATGTCGGCCTCGTCCGATTTAGCAGGCGCAAGCCTGTCGAACCAGTCTTCGGCAATGTAGCAATGGCAAGTGCCACAGGCGCAGGCCCCGCCGCATTCGGCGGCAATGGCGGCGATACCTGCGTTCACGGCCACCTGCATGACGGACATGCCGGGTTTTGCCGTGGCCTCGATCGTGGTTCCATCCGCTTCGATAAAGATGATCTTGGTCATGTCTCAGCGTCTCCGGACGGCGATATCAAGGCTAAAGGGACCGCGCACCGACAGCCCGGGTTTGTAGGCCGGTTCCTTGACCAGATCAAAGGACGCGAACCGTTCATTCAAAGTGGTAAAGATGACATCCATATCCAGCCGCGCAAGGTGATTGCCCAGACAGAAATGGGTGCCACCCCCAAAGGCGATGTGGCGGTTCGGGCTGCGGGTCACGTCGAATTGGTCGGCATTCTCAAAGCGCGACGGGTCGCGATTGGCGGCCCCGTATAGCAAACCAAACCGTGTTCCTGCCTTGAACATCCGTCCGCCGACCTCGGTGTCTTCGGTCGCAAAGCGATGGAAATATGGAAGCGGCGATTCAAAGCGGAACATTTCTTGCACAGCAAGGTTGATCAGCGCCGGATCGTCGCGCAGTTTTTGGTGTTGGTCGGGAAAGCGCAGAAGGGCATGCATGCCCGAGCCCAAAACATCGATGGTCGACCCATGTCCTGCCATCAGGATCAACATCGTGGTGGCGACCAGTTCATCCTCGGTCATGCGGCCTGCATCCTGATGTTCCACCATCCGCGACATAAGATCAGCCTGTGGGGTTTTGCGCCGTTCGGCAACAAGCGTCAGCAGGTATTCATAGAATTCCTTGGTCGCCTGTTCGGCGATCCGTTTGTCATTGTCATCGCGACCGATGTTGAAGAAACGGACAACCTGTTCTGACCAGACACGCAATTGCGGACAGTCCGCATCCGGCACACCAATCACTCGACCGATAATATGACCGGGAACATGCGCAGCAAAATCTTCGACAAAGTCGAATTCATCGCGATCATTTAACCCATCCAAGAGTTGGTCAACAAAGGCCTGAATAGTGGGCCTTTGCCGCGCGACCATGGCTGCGGTGAATTCGCGGAACACCAGCTTGCGCAGGCGGTCATGGGTTTCGCCTTCGCTTTCCAGCAGATTGGTCTGCACAAACCGTTCGTGATACGGCATGTCGTGCCAGTTCATCTTGCGCTGCGCATCCTTGCACTCGGCCTCGGTCAGCAGATGGTCAAGGCTCCGGAACATCGTCTTGTTCAGCGCCACTGCTTCGACATCGGTCGCTTTGGTCAGCATCCAGCTATCGACGTCAGCGTAAAAATAAGGCTCGGCCAAATCACGAAGCTGTGCATAGGCCGCATAGGGATCGCGGGCAAAGCTTTCGGATAGCGGGTCAAAGGTGGTGGTGTTCATGAGAAATCCGTCTTGGCTGGCAGGTAATTTATCGTAAGTCGCTTATCCCCGGTCAGGAAGTGACAATGCAAAACTTCCCTCCGATTCGACCGACCAAAGTGCCGGCGCGTGGGCGACGCACCAAGGCACAATCGTCGCTCCGTCACCTTTCCCGGCGTAGATGCGCGTCAGGTAACGGGCGGTGCAGGGATTGAACGCTAATCCAACAGGATCGCGTTGCCGCCATTGACACTGACCTCGATCGTCTCTCCGGTCTTTGGCGGTGCCCGGTCGGGGCGGTTGAACGCGTCAAGCGACAGCTTCTGCCCCGCGACATCGACCACGATGCGCAAAGTGGACCCCATGAACTGGACCGACCGCACCCGCGCCGAAAAGACCGCTTCGTGATCGGGTTCGCGTCCGACCCGCAGAGCCTCGGGGCGGAGGGCGACCGTGACCGTAGCCCCCGTCGATTTGCCTGCGGCACCGGGGATGGTCAGGGTCTGGCCCGCAACATCCACGATCCCTTTGCCACCGTCGGCAATCTTGCCCTCGATCAAGTTGAGCGTTCCGACAAAACCCGCGGCAAAGCGGGTTTGCGGACGGTTGTAGATTTCGAACGGCGTGCCGACCTGATCGGCGACACCGGCGTTCATGACGACGATACGGTCCGAAACCGACAATGCCTCTTCCTGATCATGGGTCACAAAGATTGTGGTGATGCCCAACTCCTGCTGAATCGACCGGATTTCGTTGCGCAGACTAACGCGAACCTTGGCATCCAGCGCCGAAAGCGGTTCATCCAGCAAAAGCACCCGCGGACGCGGCGCAAGCGCACGGGCCAACGCGACCCGCTGCTGCTGTCCCCCCGATAGCTGGAACGGATAACGCCCGCCCAATTCGGGCAGTCCGATCATTTCCAAAATCTCGGACACCCGCGCTTTGCGTTCGGCCTTGGCCACGCCTTTGACCTTGAGCCCGAAACCGACGTTTTCCGCTACCGTCAGGTTCGGGAACAAAGCATAGGCCTGAAACATCATGCCGATATTGCGCGCGCTGGCCTTGAGCCCCGTGACGTCTTGGCCGTCGATGACGATGGCACCCGACGAAGGTGTTTCAAACCCTGCGATCATGCGCAGCACCGTGGTCTTGCCACAGCCAGACGGCCCCAAGAGCGAGATAAATTCGCCCTTTTCGACGCTTAGATTGAAATCCTTGACCACGTGGTTCTGGCCAAAGGATTTTTCGAGATGCGAAAGGTTCAGATAGGTCATCAGGCTTTCGCCCTTTCGTGTTTGGCAAGACGTGAGACAAGCTGCATCAGCCCCATGCAGCCCCAAGTGATCGCAAAGGCAATCACAGCAAGTGCTGGAGGTTCATAGGCGCGATTGGCTCCCAAAAGCTGCATATAGGGCCCAAAGGCGGGACGGTTCAAAAGTGCTGCCATGGTGAATTCACCCATGACGATGGCGAGCGTCAGAAAGGCCCCC
>Ga0102812_10000104_pt1 | contig 59016 bp, 48 predicted proteins | sample ColrivemetaGS713_FD_79334 | JGI IMG/M metagenome (GOLD analysis project Ga0102812, IMG submission 79334) | Estuarine microbial communities from the Columbia River estuary - Flood tide ETM metaG S.713 | ecosystem: Environmental > Aquatic > Marine > Intertidal zone > Estuary | place: USA...
ATTTACAGCGAACAACCCAGGCAATACGCCAATAACTGCTACGATTACTGTTACGGCTCAATACGTCAACGGCACTCAAATCTGTACAGGAAATGCGGAGACCTTTACCATTACAGTGAACCCGGCTCCATTAATGATTCCAACACAAGATATAACCGTTTGTAGCGGCACTCCTTTGAACGGAATCTTGTTTGCGAGTTCTGTACCAACAGCCAATTTTAGTTGGGTTAATAACCAAACAATTATTGGTTTGCCTGCAAATGGTACTGGCGATATTTTACCGTTTAACCCTTCGAATTCAACGTCGGTTCCTGTTGAGGCTATGATACAGGTACAGGCCATTGAAACATATAACAACACAGTCTGTAGCAGTCCAATTGATACTTTCTATATTACGGTAAATCCAATTCCAAATTTTAACAGTCTGCCAAATATGATAGTTTGTGCAGGTGAGACAGTTCCACTGACCTTCATTACAGGTACGGTTATTAACACAAATTACAATTGGACAAACAACAATAATACTATTGGGCTTCAGAGCACTGGTCAAGGAAATATCCCATCATTTACAGCGATAAATAATGGATTGAATCCTGTTACAGCTACCCTTGAAGTCGCAGCAAGTTTTACCAATAATCAGGTGGCCTGTTTTGGCAACATTGAAACCTTTACAATTACGGTCAATCCGACGCCACAAGTTGCCGATGCACCGGATCAAGTGATTTGTAGTGGTAACTTGGTAGATGGTGTGCTTATGCAAGGTACTTTACCTAACGCTTATTATACCTGGACAAATTCAATACCATCTATCGGTTTGGCGTCTTCTGGAATCGGTAACATTCCAGACTTTATTGGTTGGAACCAAGGTGTCGCAACAGTTGTTGCTCAGATAAACTACACACCCAATTATACTAACAATGGCATTACTTGTCAGGGAACTACTCAAGAATTTACCGTTACAATTAATCCAATCCCAGCTGTTTTGGCGCAAGCAGATGTGGTTGTTTGTGACAATGAATCAATTCCAAGTGTTGTGTTTACTGGGCCTGTACCTGGCACAGATTATGCCTGGACCAACAATAATCTTACTATAGGACTCAATCAGTCTAATGGTTTAGACGTCATTCCTTCGTTTGTTGGTAACACCAACAATAACGTGCCAAATATTGCTCAAATCATTGTAAATGCAACATACACCAATGCTGGTGTCACTTGTCAGGGAAATATTGATAGCTTCTTGTATGTTGTAAATCCAATCCCAAATGTGCTTGACCCAATAGATCAGGTTGTATGTGCCAATGACTTCACTCAGATCATAAATTTCACGGGCTCGGTACCTGGCACTGTTTATAATTGGATTAACAATACCGCGGCAATAGGTTTATCATCAGCTGGTACAGGAAATATTGCGCCATTTATGGCATTGAACAACACTAATTCTCCTTTAGTGGCTGCGCTGATAGTACAGGCTGCTTATACGAATATGAATACAACTTGTTTAGGTAATACTGAGCAAATGACGATTACGGTCAATCCGCGTCCAAATCTTGAGCCTGTAACAGATCAGGTAGTTTGTCACAACGAAAATGTACTTCCAGTTCAATTCAGTGGCTCAGTACCTGGTACCGTTTATACATGGACCAATAGTGAAACAAGCATTGGTTTGGCCGCAGGAGGGGTGGGCAACATTTCTGGTTTTGTAGGTTTAAATCCAGGTGCTAGCCCAGTAGTTGCTCAAGTTGATGTACTTCCTTCTTATACAAATGCTGGCTTGACTTGTAATGGTTCAATAGAAACTTTCACAATTACGGTTAATCCTTGGGCTTATTTACAAAACTTGCCAATAACGATTTGCTCCGGTGAAAATACAAACATTGACATTCAAACCACTATTGTAGCTTCTATATCTTGGATTGCACAAAGCAATCCGGATGTAAGTGGCGAAACTATGATGACCCAGTACTCTGATGAAATCAATGACATATTAGTTAATTTATCAGCTGTTCAACAAGTAGTCAATTATCAAATAGATTTAGTTTCTCAGCCATATGGTTGTGGGTCGGGTCCGTATGACATCGCCGTAAGTATTCAACCTCCTGTCGATGTCGATTTTGATGTTATTACCCAATTAAAATGTTCGGACTTACCCGTTTTATTTGATAATAACTCGGTGGGTAATAGTACCTATGAATGGTCTTACGGGGATGGAGATTCATCAATAACATACGACGGTTACAACGTTTATGATGATTTTGGTGTTTATGAAGTCACATTAATTGCTACAGATATTCAGACACTATGCCAAGACAGTATGTCTGTATTCATAGATGTTTTGGAGTCACCGGAAGTAGGATTTACTGCCTCAATTACCGAAGCATGTGAATATGTAAATGTCATTTTCACTGATACTATTCAAGACACAACTACAAACGTTTACTGGACTTTTGGAGATGGTGAAGACTCTTATGAATTTGGTCAAGTGGATCATCAATTTGCGCAGCCGGGTTGTTATGATATTACCTTATATGTCACTGGAACAAATGGCTGTACTGTTGCTGATACAGTTGAGGATTTGGTTTGTGTTGTTCCTGCTCCGATCGCTGACTTCTTTGTTGATAACACGGTACACTTACTAGATGACGCCAGCTTCTTCTTCGATAACCAATCGCAAAATGCATTGTATTACGACTGGACGTTTGGTGATGGAGATACTAGTCTTGCTACCAATCCAATACACGTGTATGACGCAGTTGGTGAATACTTAGTAACTTTAATTGCTACCAATGATCTAGGGTGTGCAGATACAGCAAACCTGACAGTTGTTGTTAGAGAGGAATTCCTTCTTTACGTGCCAAATACATTTACTCCTAACTACGACGGAACCAATGATACATTCAAACCCATCATTAATAATCGCTATGTTGAATCGACCTACAGGTTTGCAGTTTATAACCGCTGGGGTGAACTCGTCTTTGAGTCTTATGATGCTGACTATGGTTGGGATGGAACTTATGGTCTAGGATTGAATATTCCTGTACAGGATGGCGTCTTTACATGGCAGTTAAGTCTCAAGATGGAAGAAGACGAGGAAACGATTCAATTTACAGGTCATGTCTTTTTATTAAAATAGTGGCCTTTACTATTATAAATGTAATTTGAAAGGTTGCGCAAACAACAGAAGCCAGAAAGTATTGCATTCCAAGTTTGAAGAGTTATTGAATGGATATACATTTGACCAAACCCTAAAACCAATTTTTAACAAGATGTTACTTCACTTGTTGAGCGAGCGAACCGAGGTTAAAAGTGAAGATAAAAAAGCCTTTCAAGTAGAACTAGCTGAATTGAAACAAAAATTAGAAGGGGTCGAAGAGCGGTTTGTTATTGGTGAAATTGATCAAGTGCTCTATACGAAATACCGAGATAAATTTCGAGAAAACATTCGCCAAATTGAATCAGAATTGGATAGCAGTCGAAATCAGTTATCGAACCTTCAAAAATCAGCTCAAAATTGTCTTGAATTAGCGCTGAAGCTCCCTTCCACGTGGAAAAATGCGAATTTTAATAGGAAGCAACGAATCCAGAAAATAGTCTTTCCAGAAGGAATTTATTATGATCGAAAAAAAGACGATTATCGAACCACAAGAATTAATTTATTATTTTCAGCGATTCCTTATTTGACGGGGCTTGTAGACGCTTATAAAAATGGGGATTCTGACATTTTAGCCAAAATCCCCACTTGGGTGGTCCCACACGGGCTCGAACCGTGGACCCACAGATTATGAGTCTGTTGCTCTAACCAACTGAGCTATAGGACCGTTATGAGCTGGTGCTCGATAACAAGGATGCAAATTTAACATTTTAAGATAAATAATCCGTAATTTAGAAGGGAAATCAAACTCAATAAATAAAAAAATCCCCAAATAGATCATCATGAAAATCCAACTTTTAAATTTGCTACCCTATATTGCGATAGCTGTACTACTTGTTAAGGGCATATTTTTTGTTGTCAAACAACAGACTGCTGCTATTATGGAACGATTTGGAAAATTTACGGCTGTTCGTCAGTCCGGTTTGCAAATGAAGATTCCTTTTGTTGATCGGGTGGCAGGTAGGTTGAGTCTCAAAATTCAACAGCTCGATGTAGTGGTAGAAACCAAAACAAAAGATGATGTTTTTGTGAAAATTAAAGTGTCGGTCCAGTATAAAGTTTTAATGGAAAAAGTATACGAAGCATTTTATAAACTTGATTTCCCGCACGAGCAAATCACTTCTTATGTATTTGATGTCGTTCGTGCTGAAGTTCCAAAATTACGACTAGATGACGTTTTTGAGCGCAAAGATGACATCGCTATTGCCGTTAAATCAGAATTGAACGAGGCGATGTTAGAGTATGGCTACGACATCATTAAAACCCTAGTTACCGATATTGACCCTGATCAAGAGGTGAAGAATGCGATGAACCAAATTAATGCTTCAGAGCGCAAGAAAATTGCTGCACAATATGAGGGGGATGCACAGCGTATTCTTATTGTCGAAAAGGCTAAAGCAGAAGCAGAAAGTAAGCGACTCCAAGGTCAAGGTATTGCAGACCAACGTCGCGAAATTGCGCGTGGATTGGAAGAGTCTGTTGAGGTTTTAAATAAAGTAGGGATCAATTCTCAAGAAGCGTCTGCACTGATCGTTGTAACCCAACACTATGACACCTTGCAATCGGTAGGGGCGCATACCAATTCTAATCTTATCTTACTTCCTAATTCTCCACAGGCAGGTGCAGACTTACTCAATCAGACGATCGCGTCTTTTGCAGCATCAAATCAGGCGGGAGAGGCTATAAAAGCTGCCAACGCGAAAAAAGAGAAAGGAATGCAAAAAACTAAGCCTTCCGACGAAGCGTAATGGAGGTAATTTCGGGATAAATGCCTACGCGGCCTGGGAAACCGAGGTAGCCAAAGCCTCGATTTACATAGAGGTATTGTTTGCCTACTTGGTATAAGCCTGCCCATTTTGGATACATCAATTTAACTGGGCTCCAGCGCAAGCCAAAACGCTCAATTCCGAATTGCATTCCATGGGTGTGACCCGAAAGGGTAAGGTCAATATCTGTATGAATGACTTGTGCATCAAAGTGGCTTGGGTCGTGACTAAGCAATAATTTAAATCCTTTTGTGGTCTGCGCAAGTGTTTCTTCAAGTTTACCACTTTTTCTAAAACCTGCTTTTCCCCAATTTTCTACACCCATTAACCAAAATCCATCTTCGAGTTCGATGGCTTTATTTAATAGTGGTGTCCAACCAATTAATTCATGCATGCGGATAAGCTCTTGGAGATTGGCTGTTTTTTCATGGTCGTAATCCCAAGAGATGTAGTCGCCATAGTCGTGGTTACCCAAAATACTGTATTTGCCTTTTTTAACTTGAATTTGAGAAAATAGGGCTTCCCAACCTCGGAATTCGTCTGATTTATTATTAACAAGGTCTCCTGTAAATAAGAAGAAATCGGCGTCTAGCTCATTGATGAGGTCAATAGCTTTTTGGACTTTCTGTGTCTGTCCAAAAAAACTACCTACATGAGCATCTGAAATTTGAACGAATTGAACACCGTCCATCTTTTCAGGTAGGTTTTCGAATGAAAGAGAAACATGTCGCACTTTCCATGCCCAACGACCATAGTAGATGCCAATTAGAATAGCAATAAAATTGAGTCCAGCAAAGATAAAACCTATATTTCGGGCCAATTCACTTTGAAAGGTTAGGAATACCAATCCAGGGAGGAGGTAGAACATGGCAGGGATGCCAATTGCCACAAAAAAACCAAAGATAGAGAACCCAAGTTTGTAATTACTGCGCATTTTTGGATTGCGAAAGCCCCATACAAAGAGTCCAATACTCACCAAAATAGCGCTCAAATGTAAAATGCCGATTACAGCAAATGTTGAGGAGGATATGCTCCAGATACCGAGCAAGAATATCCATTCTGAAACAATCAGTAGGAGTAGAAAAAGGAGAAATAACATACGTTTAGAACAAGGAGAAGATAGTGTGGTTGCTTACATCCAAGAACCACCTACCGAAATAATGTTGGGTAATGCTAGGTATTCTGGATAGGTTTCTTCGGTAATCCCGCCTGTGGGGCAAAATTGAATATGAGCAAAAACTTGACTGTAAGCTTTGAGTGCACCCAAGCCACCAAATAAATTGGCCGGGAAAAACTTAAAGGTATCCCAACCAAATTGGATGCCTTCGATGATTTCGCTTGGGGTTGCTACACCGGGTATGAACGCAATCTTGCTTTTTTCAAAAAGTGGAGCGAGCGAGGCATTGAGGCCCGGACTCACCATAAAATCAACACCAAGGTCAATGGCTTTTTCGATTTGGTCTGCCCTTACTACGGTACCCATACCAATGGCGCAGCGATCTCCGTAATGCTTTTTAGCGAGCGCAATGCAGTCATATGCAACTGGAGTACGTAAGGTAATTTCAATACAAAAGATGCCGCGAGCAATAAGCGCATCCATTTTAGGAATTACTTCTTCTGTGTTGTTAAAGGTTACAACAGGGATCGTAGGATGTTTGGAAAGAACTGTTCGAATGTCGTTTTGAGCCATATTGTCAATTTGACACAAAGGTCGTTATTTTTCGTTTACAACAACACAAACCATTGTTTTTCTTGGTTGTAGGGGTCTAGTTGATCGTAGATAGCACTAATTCTGGCTGAAACTTCACCGTCCGGGCAAAAGTTCAGGATGTTGCTGCTACGCTCTTGTAGTTGGCCTTTGGGCTGGATTTTCTCCGAAAGTTGCTCTATCTGCTTGAGTGCTTTATCGAATTTGGACTTCCGTGTTTTTTCAAATCTTTGCTCGAGTGTTTCGCGTTGTTTTTGAATGCGGGTCAGTTCGGCTTCGATCATTCTTCTTTCTGGAGGTAACTCTCCGTCTACAATTTTTAGAAAAGCGTCTTTGTAGTCACTCCATAGTAAATCCAAATGACCATAATTGGGTTCTTGATCACCAGCTTCTTTGAGGTAACGATTTTTAAGATCGGCTTTATCAGAAAGAAAATCTTCTAATTCAAAACCAAGTTTGTCCACAAACGCTACGTCTTTTTCTTGAATAATGATGCCACCTACGCGTTGTATAATGAGCGGAAAGGGTAGGTCTATACAGGCAAAGACCTGAGGCAATTGTTGCCAGTAAGCAATTTCACTCGGCCCGCCAATGTAGGCTAAGTTAGGCAAGATCCATTCCTGGTAAACAGGCCTGAGTACCACATTGGGAGAAAGTTGAGCACTGTCTGTTTTTTGATAAAAAAAAGTGTCAGTTTTTTTGATTCTTTCCCTTTTTTCAGCTGCTAGTTTAAACAAGTTTGTTTCTTTGCTTTCAATAGGAGTTGGCAGACCTTGTTCATGCAGCTGTTCAGTTTGTCGCTGTACCGCTTGGTGAATCTCAGGGGTGTAAAGATCTTTATTCCAAATAGGCCAGGCGCTTTCTTTCAAATGCGGGTTGTCAGCATCAATAATGAGCAATCCATAGTCGTTGAATAAGGCGTGAACAAAAGAGAAGAATCCATCTCCATAATTGTCTTTTGTCAAGCAATCGAGCAATTCGTGGATTTCGCTATCCGGATGATTTTGAAATTTAGAACCTAATTCCTTTAACAATGGTTCAAGATCCGAAGTTGCAAAGCGACCCACAGCTCCTTTTTGAGTGCTCTCCCAGCTCCATTTTTGTCCAAAAAGCAAGAAGCTTCTGATTTCTTCAAAGTCGTGGTCTTCTGAAGCCATCCAATAAACCGGTACAAAATGCTGATCCGGAAATTTTTCTTTTAAGTCAGCGCTTAATTTGATGACATGTAAGATCTTGTAAATGAAGTATAACGGCCCTGTCATCAAGCAAAGCTGATGCCCTGTAGTTATTGTGAAAGTGTTGGAATCTTCTAAAAGCAATAAATTACTTCTTAACTTTTTAGAAACCGAAAGACCACTATATTTTTCATTCACTACCTTAGTGAGGAGCTCACGTTGCTCTGTACGAAAACTTTTCTTTTTGAGTGCAATTTGCTGCGCGATTCCGGACAAAAGTGCTGAATTCATGGCTTACATATTACGTCGGTACTGGCCGCCAACCTCAAACAAGGCGTTGGTTACCTGTCCTAATGAAGCCACTTTACAAGTTTCCATAAGCTCCGCGAAGATGTTTAAATTCTGGACTGCCGCTTCTTGAACTTTGGCAATACCTTGGCTTGCGGCATCTTGATTTGCACGATGTAAATTGCGAAGCATGCTGATCTGATAAGCTTTTTCATCTTCGGTTGCACGAATAACCTCTTTGGGCAAAACTGTAGGTGACCCTTTTGAACTTAAAAAGGTATTTACCCCAATGATTGGGAATTCGCCTGTGTGTTTGAGCGTTTCGTAATACAAAGACTCTTCTTGAATTTTCGAGCGTTGATACATGGTTTCCATGGCTCCCAAAACTCCTCCACGTTCGGTGATGCGGTCGAATTCAGACAATACAGCTTCCTCCACCAAATTGGTGAGCTCTTCAATGATAAATGCTCCTTGAAGCGGATTTTCGTTTTTAGCTAATCCGAGTTCGCGATTGATAATTAACTGAATGGCCATAGCTCTTCTTACGGATTCTTCAGTAGGGGTGGTAATAGCTTCGTCGTAGGCGTTGGTATGCAAAGAGTTACAGTTATCGTAGATAGCGTATAGTGCTTGTAGTGTAGTTCGTATGTCGTTGAAGTCGATTTCTTGTGCATGTAAGGAGCGCCCAGAAGTCTGAATATGGTACTTAAGCATTTGAGCCCTTGCATTAGCGCCATATTTCTTTGCCAAAGCTTTGGCCCACACCCGGCGAGCTACACGTCCAATAACGGCATATTCGGGGTCAATTCCATTTGAGAAAAAGAACGATAAGTTGGGCCCGAATTCATTGATGTCCATACCGCGGCTAAGGTAGTATTCTACGTAAGTAAAGCCATTGGCAAGTGTAAAGGCTAATTGAGTAATTGGGTTGGCACCTGCCTCAGCAATATGGTAGCCAGATATGGAGACCGAATAAAAGTTTCTAATGCTGTTTGCAATGAAATACTCTTGAACGTCACCCATGAGACGCAATGCAAATTCTGTAGAGAAAATGCAGGTATTTTGCGCCTGGTCTTCCTTGAGGATATCGGCCTGAACCGTACCACGTACTTGCTTCAGTGTATCGGCTTTAATTTGCGCATAAATAGCTGCTGGTAAAACTTGGTCGCCTGTAACTCCAAGGAGCATCAGTCCGAGGCCGTCGTTTCCTTCAGGAAGCTCACCTTGGTATGCCGGACGCTCAGTACCTTTATTCTTGTAAATAGCAGCAATTTTGGCTTCGACTTCTGCTTCTAGGCCATTAGCCTTGATGTATTTCTCACAATGCTGATCGATCGCCGCATTCATGAAATACGCCAACAGCATTGGAGCTGGGCCGTTAATGGTCATTGAGACAGATGTTGCGGGATGGCTGAGGTCAAAACCAGAATAGAGTTTTTTGGCATCGTCTAGACAGCAAATGGAAACTCCTGAATTACCAATTTTACCGTAGATATCCGGTCGTAAGTCCGGGTCGTTGCCGTAGAGTGTAACAGAGTCAAAGGCAGTGGAAAGTCGTTTAGCTGGCATGCCAAGTGAAACGTAATGAAAGCGTTTGTTGGTGCGTTCTGGACCACCTTCACCTGCAAACATACGCGTAGGGTCTTCGCCTTCGCGTTTGAAAGGAAATAAGCCAGCAGTGTAAGGGAATTCACCAGGTACGTTTTCTTGCAAAACCCATCGAAGTATATCGCCCCAGCTCACGTAATTTGGCGTCGCAACTTTTGGGATTTGCAAATGCGACAACGATTCAGTATGCGTCTGTATGCTTAAAATTTTGTCACGAACTTTAAACTGATACTCTGGGCTTTTGAATGCTTGTTTTTTGGCATCCCAGTTTTGGATAAGCTCCCAATTTTTAGGGTCAAAGTTTAGTTTTTCTTGTTCAAAAGCTTCTTGTAAACCTTTTAATAAACGGTCTTTATCTTCTAAGCTAGAGGCACGAATAGTGTCCATAGAAACTTGAAGTCCGTGCAATTTGGTGGCAACAGCAACTTGATTGTCTACCCACTTGTCATATGCCCTGTTATTTTCAGAAATTTCCGAAAGATAACGCGTTCGTTCAGGTGGGATAACGAATATTTTCTGTGACATTTCGCGCGTGATGGTAAAAGTAGATTGGAGGTCACCGCCGGTTTTTTTCACGATATGGTCCATTATTACCTTGTAAAGGGTGTTCATGCCTGGATCATTGAATTGAGAGGCAATTGTTCCGTATACAGGCATGTCATCAACCGCGCTATCCCATAGATTGTGGTTGCGTTGGTATTGCTTTCTAACATCGCGCAGGGCGTCAAGGGCGCCTCGTTTGTCGAATTTATTGAGTGCAATGACATCGGCGAAGTCGAGCATATCAATTTTCTCGAGTTGGGTTGCAGCTCCATATTCTGGTGTCATGACATATAATGAAACGTCTGAGTGATCAAGGATTTCAGTATCGGACTGCCCAATGCCGGAGGTTTCCAAGATAATCAGATCGTATTTTGCTGCTTTTAAAATGGAAATTGCTTCGGCAACGTGTTTTGAAAGTGCTAAGTTAGACTGGCGTGTAGCCAGTGATCGCATATACACACGTTGGCTTTTTATTGCGTTCATGCGAATGCGGTCACCGAGTAAGGCACCACCCGTTTTTCTTTTGGAAGGGTCTACAGAAACTACAGCAAGCTGTTTTTCAGGAAAGTCAAGTAAGAATCGGCGCACGAGTTCATCTACCAATGATGATTTGCCAGCACCACCAGTACCCGTTATTCCCAATACCGGAACAGCTGTTTTTGAACCTGCTGTACGCAAGGCATCTAAAAGGGCTGAATTTTCTTCAGGGAAATTCTCGGCTGCACTTATACAATGTGCTAAGGTTGGAATAGATTTTTGAACGACGGCTGCTAGTGTGTTTTCGTTGGATTCCTTTTTGGCTTTTCCTACTGCAAAATCACATTTTTGAATGAGGTCGTTGATCATGCCTTGTAGGCCTAGTGCCCGGCCGTCATCAGGATGATAGATACGTGTAATGCCGTAGCTCTGTAGTTCTTCAATTTCCGATGGTAAAATGGTTCCGCCGCCACCACCAAAAATTTTGATTTGAGGAGCGCCTTTTTCTTGGAGTAAATCATGCATGTATTTGAAATACTCCATGTGACCACCTTGATAGGAGGTCATGGCAATTGCTTGGGCGTCTTCTTGAATAGCGCAGTTAACCACTTCTTCCACAGAGCGATCGTGCCCAAGGTGTATGACTTCACAGCCGGTAGCTTGGATAATTCGACGCATAATATTAATTGCTGCATCGTGACCATCAAAGAGGGCCGCAGCTGTTACTATTCGAATTTTATTTTGTGGGATGTAAGGTTGAACCTGTTCCATATGTGTTATTGATTGATGCGCAAATTTAGGTTTTTTTCAGCAACTTTAGCCATTTACGATTTTATCAACAATGCTTGCAACTGCCGGACAGATAAGGGTGTTTTGGCTTGTTAAATCCATGATTTGATACATGTTTTTGCGGTCCGTATGAGGGTATTCTCGACAGGCCAGAGGTCTATCTTCATACACTGCACAGGTGTTATCAGAAAGTAAATTAAAGCACGGTGACTTTTGTAGTACATAATCATCGTCTTCATCAAGTTTTAAATACTGCCCAACTAATTGACTTTCTTTCATGCGTAGTGCTTTAGCCATACGTCTGATATCTGGTTGTCTAAAAATAGGGCTGGTCGTTTTACAGCAATTGGCACATTTTAGACAATCTCTTTTGGCAAATTCTTTTTGGTGGGCAGCATGGAAGCGACCATCTAAATCTTTTGGCTTTTGCTTATTCCATTTACGGAGTTGATCTCGATTGATTTTAAGGTCAGTCTTAGCTTTCTCAAGAAGTAAAATATCGTTTGGTTGAAGGTGCTGCATTTCGGCTTTGTACTAACTTTGTACGAAGATACAATCAAAATGGAATTTCCGCAGTTCAGAAAGCTAGAGAATGGCAAGTCTTTTTATAAAATAGCTGCTCCAAATCAGTTTACAGAACTGCAGCAAGTAGGCGTCAAATGGTTTGCTTATGAATTTGAAGTCAAGCAATTTCCGGATTTATTGCGCGTTCAAGATATGCTAGACCAAAAAAGTCCATTTATTCAGGTTTCAGCGGAAGAATTCCAAAGTGTGTTCTTGATTTCTAAACAATAAATCTGATTTAATCGTTACTTCATCATGAAAAATACAGCACTCATCACCGGCGCCTCGTCGGGAATTGGAAAAGAACTTGCAAGAATTCATGCAGCAAAGGGAGGTGATTTAATTTTAGTTGCAAGAAGACTTGAATTGCTTCAATCTTTAAGATCAGAACTCGTTGACAAGTACAAAATAGAAGTCCAACTCATTCAGAAAGATCTCAGTGTCCTTGGTTCATCTCAGGCGGTTTATGACCAAGTAAAACAAAACGGATGGCAGGTTGATTTCCTATTTAACAACGCTGGATTTGGTGGAAAAGGTGCGTTTTTAGACAGAGATTTGGAATCCGACGTAGAAATGGTGAGACTAAATGTGATGGCCCTACTCAAATTGACTTATTTATTTGGAAAGGATATGAAGTCAAGGGGTTCAGGGAAGATCCTTCAAACGGCAAGTACGGCAGGGTTTTTACCAGGCCCATATCAAAACACTTATTTTGCAACGAAAGCGTTTGTCGTAGCGCACACCAAAGGACTGGCATATGAGCTGAAAGGATCTGGAGTTACTGTTACAGCACTTTGTCCAGGACCTGTTGAAACAGAATTTGCACAGGTAGCTGGTTTTGGTGGTTCGCAAATGTTCAAGGGTGCAGCAAGTGCATACAAAACAGCGCTCAAAGGTTATCGGGCGATGGAAAAAGGTAAGACTATCTGTATAACTGAATTGAAATTAAGCTTTTTGATCAAAGGAATGTTGCCATTTATGCCGTCTTCCTTTGCTGCGGCGATCATTGCTAAAATGCAACAATCTTAATACTTTTCTTTGTAGCTTTGTATTATGCATAGCATTCCTCTTTTTTTAAGCGATGTAGCTGGCTCTGAAGTCATTGTTATAGTGTTGGTCGTATTATTGTTTTTCGGATCAAAGAGTGTGCCCGGAATTGCAAAAACCCTTGGTAAAGCCCTTTATCAAGTTCGCAACGCATCAAATGAGCTTCAACAAGAAATAAGAAAGTCAGGACAAGAAATCAAAGCAGACCTGAATTTAGATGCTATTCTTAAAGAAACAGAAGAATCTTTGGTTGCTCCTCTTGATCAAATGACTACTGATTTGGACAACACGATTCACTACGGGAGTATGCCCAAACAGGTGAAGGAGCAAATCACCACAGGAAATCCTATCGACGACGTGCCTGGTAAAGACGAAGTGCCCGGACAAGACGAAATTCCTGATCAAATTGAAAATGAACAATTACCCACAAACCCCGAAATATGATACGAGTAGGAATCATTATGGGCAGTAAATCTGACTGGCCAATTATGCAAGAGGCTCAAGCCATTTTAGCGCAATTTGGGATTGAAACTGAAGCAGAAGTTGTTTCTGCTCATCGAACTCCTGATAAAATGTTTGCCTACGCAAAATCTGCTGCAAGTAGAGGGTTAAAGGTGATTATTGCTGGGGCAGGTGGTGCAGCACATCTACCCGGGATGACTGCCTCTATGACTTCCTTGCCGGTAATTGGTGTTCCAATAAAATCCTCAAATTCTATCGATGGATGGGATTCCATTCTTTCGATCCTTCAAATGCCAAATGGAATTCCGGTGGCTACAGTAGCGCTTAACGGCGCAAAAAATGCAGGAATTTTGGCTGCTAGAATTCTGGGTGCATTTGATTCAGAGTTGCAAACCAAATTAGATGCATACATGGATGATATGGCCAAACAAGTCCTAGAGGCCAAGATTTAACCGACTCTTGCTTTTACTCGTATAGTAAGTACTTACTCCTCATCACTAGAAATGATTCTAGTCCAGGTTTCCACGTTTCCCTGATTTCTTTTGCAGACCAACCTTTTTCTAGTTGTTCTTTGAGGGTCGCCGTTCCAGCTAAACGATTGAAAAAAGATGGTTGATCAATAAATACGATGCTGTCTCCTAGCATTTCTTTTGCTTCAATCAGGTAATTTAAATTGAGCTGATAGCTTCTTTTGCTGGCTCTTTGGTTGAGCATGATTCCTTGACAAATTGTATTTTGGTGAAGCGGATTTTTTGCTCCAGTGGTTGAAACAGGCATAAATTGAAAATCACTGTGTGGGAAATGCGGGTGTCCAAAGATTTCAAAGGGTTGATCAGTTCCGCGTCCAACACTTACGGTTGTTGCTTCGAAAAGGCAAAGACTAGGATAAAACGCGATCGCGGCATCAGTGCGTAAATTGGGTGAAGGAGCAACAGGTAAACTGTAGGGTAGTTTATGTTTATAGTTCTTGCAAGGGATAACCCATAATTGGCATCGCATGCTATCTTGTAACCAACCTTCGCCATTGATCATGATGGCATATTCTCCAATTGTCATGCCATAGACAATTGGAACGGGGTGCATCCCAACAAATGACTTGTAAGAAGGTTCTAGGATTGGTCCATCAATGTAATGTCCATTTGGATTTGGTCGGTCTAGGACAACTAGTTGCTTGTTATTTTGGGCACAAGCTTCCATAACATAATGCAATGTAGAAATGAAAGTATAGAAGCGAACTCCTACATCTTGAATGTCATAGATGATGATGTCAACATCCTCTAGTTGTTGTTCAGTTGGCTTTTTGTTGGAACCGTAGAGTGAAATAAGTGGCAATCCGGTTTTGATATCTGTGCTGTTACCGACATGTTGTCCTGCATCTGCATCGCCTCTAAAGCCGTGTTCAGGCGCGAAAACTTTGACAACATCTAAATTCAGGGCTAAGAGAGTGTCTACTAAATGGACGCCACCCACAACTGAAGTTTGATTCGCAACTACGGCAATTCTTTTATTAGCCAGTGAATCAACAAATAAATGAAGCCTGTCAATACCAAGTAGTGGGGCAGGTAAACTTGGTTTCTGCTGTTTTGATGGGTATGGGACATTTGTAGTATAAATAGAATCATTGTCTATGACTATGGTTTCCGATATGAGAATAGGGTTTGGGTAGAAGGTTTTAAATGCGAAAAGTCCACAGGCAGAATGTAAAAATACGAGCAGCGCCACAGAAGCCAAAACCTTTGTGTATTTTTGAACTTGAAAAAAAAATATTTTGTCATTTGAACGCTTCATATCTACTAGGCTTATTCGTCAAAAGCATCTCGGGCTTCGGGTATCGAGGCCTGTGCTTCGTATTTCTATTTTAAGCATCGCACTTGCCATACTTGTGAACTCCTTAACATTGGCAATTGTTCGTGGTTTTCAACATAAGATTAAAGACAAAATTACGGGTTTTAATGCTCCGCTTTTCATTTCAAAGGCTGGATCTGCACATATTTTTGAAGCAGAAGCGCTCGATCGCCGTATACCCTTCTTAGCTGAAGTGAAAAATACACCAGGAGTTAACGGGCTTGAAGCAGTAGCCTATAAGCCTATTCTATTACAGTCAACGCGATTTAATGACACCGTACAAATAGCTACAGGAAAAGACTCTCTTGTCCAGCGGCAAGATATGCTCGGTTTGATGCTCAAGGGTGTTGAACAAAGCTATGATTGGTCTTTCATTCAGGAGCATTTGATCAAAGGTAGGTTATTGAATCCGTTAAATAATAATGAAGTATTAGTTTCATTAAATACTGCTAATAAACTGAATATCAAATTAAATGAAGATATTTCAGCGTACCATATCAAACAACAACCATTGCTCAAAAAACTAAAAGTTGTAGGTATTTATAACACTGGATTTTTAGAGTACGATCAAAAGATAGTTTTCGGTAACCTTGCTTTGGTGCAACAAATGAGCGATTTTGGAACGCGCATTGCAATACGCCCTCAACTTGATGCATTAGCTCATTTTTTAATTAAAGTAGAAGTTGAAGGAGATGCATCTAATTTATTGTTTGACTGGGGTTTAGGTAAAGATATTTATACAGCTCATCGCTTTGCAAACCTCAAGGATACCACGATTAAAGTATATGCCTACCGATATAGCACTAGTTCTGATCAATTGACCTTAATTGATAGTGCTGATATACAAATAAAGACGCCTAGTTTGTTAACTCCAAATGATTTGTCGAGAGAAAATGGTGTGCCTGTATGTTTAGTAGATGGTTTAAATGAGCAGGTTTTCGAGACTAAAAAAGGAAAATTGCGTTTTGTTTTCTCCGATGGGATTGGCACATCACGACAATACATCTCAGGTTTTGAGGTCGGTTTAGCGAATTTTGACGAGCTGGCTCAAATCGAAAAGCTAATTAAAAATGTTGTTGAAATGAGGCCAGTTAATCATCATTTATTGCAAGTCAGCAATATCCAAGATACAGAGGCAGATTTGTTTTCATGGCTTCATTTTTTAGACTTCAATGTGTTGATTATCATATTCTTAATGTTGATTATTGGGATTATCAACGTAGGGTCAGCAGTTTTGGTATTAATCGTGGTACGCACCTCATTTGTAGGCTTGCTCAAGGCATTGGGTGCTAATAATCGTTCGATCAGACGGATATTTTTATGGCAGGCTGCTTATTTACTACTTCGAGGTTTGCTAATTGGCAATATATTGGCTTTGGTTATTTGTTGGCTTCAGGAAAAATTCGCTGTCGTCAAGCTAGATCCTGCGGTTTATTATCTTGATGCAGTTCCTATTGATTTTAATATATGGAATTTTGTACTCATCAATGTCTTGACATTTACCACCTGTATGCTTGCATTACTCATGCCAAGTAGAGTTGTTTCTAGAATTTCACCTATCAAAGCTATCAAGTTTCAATGAATTGGTATATCGGGCAAGAGGTGAGTGTCCTCCGTGAAACTGGAATTTTTAAAATCATTGAATTACACAATGATTACGTAGTCCTCGAGGATGAAAATGGTTTTAATTATAGATATAAGCTGGATCTTATAACCCCCCGCCATGCTATCTTTGTAGATAAAATAAGTCTGAAAGATCAAGAATTAAGCGAACGATCCAAGCGGCTTAATGCAGTACAGGCTAAAGAGACAACGCTTCCAAGTATTGACTTACATGCCGAAGAACTAGGTTTGCCTTCGAATTATTCTGCACATGAAGTATTTACAGCTCAAATTGCAGCTTTTAAACGTTTCTGTAATTTACAAAGTAGGCAACGGATAGCTAAGTTTTTAGTCATTCACGGAGCAGGAGAAGGTCGTTTAAAAGAGGAGATCAGGCAACTTGTTATGTCACGTCCCGGCATATCGATGCATGATGCGCAATGGAGTAATGGAGCGGTAGGTTGTTCCCGGATTGAACTTATTTTAAGTTCCTTTACTCCTTTTTAATAGCATCCAATAAAACCTGGTTGGCCTTTTGGTATTTCTAATGCCCAGGTATAATAACCAATATAGTGTGAGTTAAAGTATCCTAAGTGGCTTCTGAGTTCCTTAGGAAAACCGATTTGTTGACTTGCTGGAAGTCCGCTCATCCGCCATTGAGGAGCAACCCCATCTTGTTGACAAGGAGCGTGTCGTTGCGGGCCATAAAGTAGGGTGCCGTATTGATAAACAATAGGCCAATCTACGTATTGAATTTTTTTACCTTTTGGATTCTCAGGTGCAAATGCAAAGTACCCTCCAAATTTCACCTTTCCACTTAGCACGGTGCTCATCCCTAAAAAATATGCATGTCCCATGCTGTGGCTTACGACGTATAAGGTGTCGTTTTGGGTGTTATTACCATTCTTACGCAATTCTTGTAAGAGATTTCTGCCTGCTTGTTTGCCCGCATAAAAGCGTTTCATAAAACCCTTTTTGTTACTTCTGGTCGCCAATAAATTGTAGGTTCTAATTTTTTGCTGGTTGGCAATTTTTGTAGTGGAACAAGTGTGTGGTCCTTTGCATGGTTTTGGATAAAATGATGCGCTACTCACGAATTGAATTAATGAGTTGTGGTTGGAGCTGCTCACGCTGTGGTGTCCGTCAGCGTAAAATATCTTTTCTGGCATTAAACGACTTTCTAACGGTTCAATCATCTCCAAATGAGGCCAATAACGGTAGAAATCATTGCGATAGATTAAGTTTGCAGAATTGGGGTGCTCAAGACCTTTGTTGTTGATGTCTTGAAGTGCCTTTTCTGGGTTATGACTTGTAGAAATCGGTCTGTAGCCATTGACCAATAAAAGGATGCGTTGTGCGTGATCTACCTCTTGATGGTAGGGCATAAGCTGTTTTTGATCAAGCTGATAAATGACAGCGCTATCTTGGCCATTTGAAGCTAGATGGTGAAAAATAAATAACTGTGTAGGTGCCAACCTATTTGTAGAGTCAGGATGTGGCTTGAAGTAGCGTTTATCTGATTTAAAGAAGACAGCACCATCCTTATTGACTTCAAAATGCAATACTGGATTTACCCTTTGGGTATGCCATTGATTTTCGCGTTTGATAAATAGTTGGTTGCCGAGTATGGTAGATTCTTTGGATTTAAAATAGGTTCGATTATGTAAACCCATTTGAAGTTCGGATATAGATGCGCCATTAAAATCGTTAAGCTTGTGATAGCGAAAGTGTATTTGATTATTGTAATAATCAATAGCCCAGATAGTTCCTATATTGCCAAGAATGACTGCAAACCATAAAACCAGTTTTAAAAACCGATAAGACCAACGCTTGAAGAAGCGGCTTTCCCTCATTCGGCGATTGATACGTCTAAAGGTTAGAATTTGTAGTGTGATAGTAAAAAGCAAGGCTAACACATGCACGACGGTCCAGTCAACACCTAATTTTGAGTAGCGAATCTTAAAAAAAGGATTATTGGGGTCTTTGTATTGCAGAAATTGATTGCGCTGTTCAAAAAATAACAGGGAGTGTTCAGCAGAGGAGGCATTGCTAATGCTGCCATCTTTGTTTTCAACCCAAGCAACATGAACCACTCTGCCGTTATCAGCAAAAAGTACGGGTCTAAAATAAATTAAAAGAAGGACTAATAATACAACTCTCAACACCTTATAAGTGCATGAAATTCTTTTTTGCGAGTAATTCATCCTCGGATTCGCGGTAATCAGGGTCATCTACGCAGCAATCAACTGGGCAAACCGCTGCACATTGGGGTTCGTCATGGAACCCAACGCACTCAGTGCATTTGTCGTGTGCAATGTAATAAACATCCATATTGACAGGTTCAAAAGCATGATCTGCATCGATTTCTTCTCCGTCCAATGTTTGAATGAGGCCTTTGAGCGTAGTACCATCAGTAAATTTCCATTCGGCTCCTCCTTCGTAGATGGCATTATTAGGGCACTCGGGCTCGCAAGCTCCGCAGTTAATGCATTCGTCGGTGATCATTATGGCCATAGGTAAAAATTTTTATGCAAATATAACAACGACTGAGCGAATGTTTTGTGCGATTGCGAATAAAAAAAATAGAAAAGCGTACTTTTGCACCGTGAATAGAAGCCAAATGATTTCCGCTTTTGCTGCACTTGGACTTATCCTAGAGGCTTATGCAAAAGGTAAAGCCCGTCCATCGTCAATTACAGACTTGGAATGGGAGTCCTTAGATGCTCTTGTTCAAAAAGAGCAACATTTCAATGGTTGGTTTACTCTTGAGTCCATTCAAATGGCATTTATTGAAATTTCAAATTGGCTTCAAGAGGATGTCCTCCAAGAATGGCTCTCTAGTTACCCGCCTACTGAAAAACCGCAAACCGTGGCTTTGATTCTTCCAGGAAATTTACCATTGGTTGGATTTCATGATTTAATGTGTGTTCTTTTCTCTGGACACAAGGCGCTTGTTAAGATGAGTAGTGAGGATGCACGTTTAATGCCAGCTCTCGTGCAAATTTTAATAAGTTTAGCGCCTCAATTTGAGGAGCAAATTGCATTTGCAGATCTGAAATTGAGTGGTTACGATGCTGTAATAGCAACAGGTTCTAATAATAGCATGTTGCATTTCAAACAATACTTTTCAGGAGTACCGCATTTGCTGCGCGGTCATCGGACTTCTGTTGCTGTTTTAGATGGTGCAGAAACTCAGGCAGAGCTCACCTTACTTGGTCAAGATATTTTTCAATATTATGGCCGTGGATGTCGTAACGTTACCCTCTTGTTGGTGTCAAAATCATTTGATTTAAACCGATTTTTTGAAGCGATGGTGCCCTATGCTGACATTGTAAATCACAAAAAGTATGGAAATAATTACGACTATAATAAAGCTATTCATTTGATGAACCAGGTTCCTATTTTAGATAACCACTTTTTATTGTTAAAGGAAAGTCAAGACCTCAACTCTCCGCTCGGTATGCTGCATTATTATCGTTATGACAACACGCAAGAGTTGAAAGAATTTTTAATTGCAAAACAAGATCAAATACAATGTGTTGTGGGTAGAGCCTTTATTCCATACGGTTCAGCTCAGTGTCCGAAGCTTAACGATTATGCAGATGGCATCGACACCATGCAATTTCTTGGTAACTTTGCCAAATGTCTCTCTTAGATAAATTCATGATCCGTTATAAAACGCCCCAAGAAATTGAAATCATGCGCGAGGCAGCGCAAATAGTGAGTCGAACGCTTGGTTTAGTTGCAAAGCACATGAAACCAGGTGTCACGCCACGATTTTTAGATCAATTAGCCGAAGATTACATCCTCACGCAAAATGCTGTTCCAGGATTTAAAGGTTTGTATGGCTGCCCAAGTACACTCTTGATTTCTGTCAATGAACAGGTGGTTCATGGTTTGCCAACTGACAAACCAATTCAGGAAGGCGATATCGTTTCGGTTGATTGTGGTTCTGTCTTTAAAGGATATTACGGCGACCATGCTTATACTTTTGAAGTAGGGGAGGTAAGTGCTGAGAAAAAACAATTATGTAAGGTTACTAAAGAATGTCTTTACTTAGGAATTGAGCAAGTTACTACGGCCAATCGCATAGAAGATATTGGTTGGGCTATTCAGCAACATGCAGAAGCTCATGGTTATGGTGTTGTGAGAGATTTAGTAGGACACGGTCTTGGGAAAGAACTTCACGAAGAACCACAAGTACCAAATTACGGCAGAAGAGGTCGTGGGAAGAAAATTCAAAACGGACTCACTATCGCTATTGAACCTATGATCAATATGGGTACAGAAAAAGTGGAAACACTCGACGATAAATGGACTATTGTGACAGCTGACCGTCAGCCAAGCGCACACTTTGAGCACAATGTAGCAGTTGTAGATGGTGCACCAGTGATCCTCTCTACATTTGATTTTATTTATGAGGCATTGGGGCTATAATTGTCTGAAGAGTATGTCTATTTAGTAAATTTCTTAATACATAAAAAAAGCGCTTCAAGTGAAGCGCTTTTTTTGATAGTCAAAAATTATTTTCCTTACAAGTGAATGACTTCACCATAAGCTGCAGCGGCAGCTTCCATGATGGCCTCAGACATCGTTGGGTGCGGATGTACTGTCTTAATGAGTTCTTCACCAGTTGTTTCTAGTTTGCGTACTGCAACAAGCTCTGCTACCATTTCGGTAACGTTGGCACCAATCATGTGGCCACCGAGTAGTTCGCCGTATTTAGCGTCAAAAATCAATTTAACAAAACCATCTTTAGCACCTGCTGCACTTGCCTTTCCAGATGCGGAGAATGGAAACTTGCCCACTTTAATTTCGTATCCTGCCTCACGTGCTGCCTTTTCTGTCATACCAACGCTTGCAACCTCTGGTGAGCAGTAAGTACAACCAGGGATATTTCCATAATTAAGTGGTTCAGGATGGTGACCAGCAATTTTTTCAACACAAATAATACCTTCTGCTGATGCAACGTGTGCTAATGCGGGACCAGGAACGACATCTCCAATTGCATAATAGCCAGGTAAATTAGTTTGATAATAATCGTCGACAATGATACGTCCTTTGTCTACAATAATGCCAAGTTCTTCTAAACCAATGTTTTCGATATTTGTGACTACGCCTGCGGCGGAAAGTACGACATCACATTCTATTTTTTCTTCTCCTTTTGCGGTTTTGATACTGACAACACAGCCTTTTCCGCTTGTATCTACTGATTCAACTGAAGCATTTGTTAGGATGTTGATTCCTGACTTTTTAAAGGACTTCTCTAGTTGTTTAGAAACATCCTCATCCTCAACTGGTACAATATTTGGAAGATATTCTACAATGGTTACTTCCGTTCCGATGGCATTGTAGAAATAGGCAAACTCAACACCAATAGCTCCAGAACCTACAACTACAAGCTTTTTGGGTTGAGTAGGGAGGGTCATGGCTTGGCGGTAACCGATAATTTTGCTGCCGTCTTGAGGAAGGTTTGGTAGCTCTCTTGAGCGAGCTCCTGTAGCGATAATAACGCCTTTAGCTGCTGTGTAAGAAGTCATAGCACCATTTTCGTCGGTAACCTCAACAACTTTATTGGCTTTCAAAACACCGTTACCTTTCAGGACGTCAATTTTATTTTTCTTCATTAAGAATTGGATGCCATTAGACATGCCACTTGCTACATCGCGACTGCGTTTGATCATGGCATTAAAGTCAGCACTGCTTTCTTTTACATTGATGCCGTAGTCAGCTGCATGCTGCAAGTACTCGTATACATTGGCGCTTTTAAGCAATGCTTTGGTTGGAATACAGCCCCAGTTTAGGCAAATGCCTCCGAGGGATTCTCTTTCTACAATAGCAGTTTTTAGGCCTAACTGTGAGGCGCGAATAGCAGTGACGTATCCGCCTGGGCCACTACCCACAACTATGATGTCGTAACTCATTTTTTCTAAGTTTTAGGGACAAATTTAAGGCGAAAATTTGAAAGATGCTATCTGATTAATCGTTACTTTTGTCTCTGTATTCTCAAACTCTATGGAAACCAATCACCAAAAAGAAGCCACGCTCGAACAAGCCATTGATTTAGGCCTCCGCGCAGACGAATTTGAAAACGTCAAAGAAATACTAGGCAGAACACCCAATTTCACCGAAACAGCCGTATACTCCGTTATGTGGAGTGAGCATTGCTCTTATAAAAACTCTATTCTTTGGCTCAAGACCTTGCCAAAAGACGGTCCACACATGTTGGTTAAGGCTGGTGAAGAAAATGCAGGTCTTGTCGATATTGGAGATGGTCTAGGTTGTGTTTTCAAAATAGAGTCACACAATCACCCTAGTGCCCTAGAGCCTTATCAAGGAGCAGCTACTGGCGTAGGTGGTATCAACAGAGATATTTTTACCATGGGAGCTCGTCCCATTGCTCAACTTAATTCTTTGCGCTTCGGAAATATTGAAGAAGCCAGAACTAAGTGGTTGGTCAAAGGTGTAACTAAAGGTATTGGCGACTACGGTAATGCTTTTGGAATTCCAATTGTCGGAGGCGAAGTTTTTTTCGATGACTCTTACAATACTAATCCGCTAGTCAACGCTTTTTCAGCAGGAATTATAGATACTAAAAAAATTATTTCAGCAACCGCTAAAGGGCCTGGAAACCCCGTGTTTATTGTCGGGTCTGCCACAGGCAAAGATGGAATTGCAGGTGCTGCATTTGCTTCAAAGGACATCACCGAAGAATCGGCAAATGATCTTCCTTCAGTTCAGGTTGGTGATCCATTTATGGAAAAACTTTTGCTCGAAGCCACCATGGAACTTGCACAAACAGATGCAATCGTTGGTATGCAAGATATGGGTGCTGCCGGCATAACTTGCTCGACTTGTGAAATGAGTGCTGCCGGAGGCGTCGGGATGGAAATTTTCCTAGATCGCGTGCCCACACGTCAAGAAAATATGTTGCCATATGAAATTCTGCTCTCAGAATCTCAGGAGCGAATGCTTGTTGTGGTTCAAAAAGGTAAAGAACAAATTGTCAAGGACATATTCGACAAATGGGATCTCCACGCCGAAGAAATTGGACACGTAACTGATAGCGGACGTATCCGTTATTATATGGATGGACAGTTAGTTGGTGACGTACCAGCAGAATCACTTGTATTGGGTGGGGGTGCTCCTCAATACAAACGAGATTATTCAGAGCCCGCATACTACCAAGAATTCAAAAAGTTTGATATTGCTCAGGTCGCCGAACCTGAAGACCTAAAAGCAGTTGCAAATGCTATGCTTGCCTTACCTAATATTGCCTCCAAGCGATGGGTATATGAACAATACGACTCCATGGTTGGCACCCGCAATATGACTACAAATCGGCCGTCCGACGCAGGTATTGTCAATATCAAAGGCACTAACAAAGCATTAGCCATGACTGTTGACTGTAACTCACGCTATGTAAATGCCGATCCAGAAATTGGTACCATGATAGCTGTTTCTGAAGCTGCGCGTAACATAACATGTGCTGGAGGAAATCCAAGTGCAATTACGAACTGTCTTAATTTTGGAAATCCTTACAATCCAGAGTCTTATTGGCAGTTTGTAGGTGCTATCAAAGGAATGTCAGCAGCTTGCCTAAAGTTTGAAACGCCTGTCACCGGTGGGAATGTATCTTTTTATAACCAGACGGTAATGAATGGAAAAGAGGTTCCTGTTTTCCCTACACCAACAATTGGAATGATAGGCATTGTACCGGATAAAAATAAAATCATGACCCTAGACTTTAAACAAAAGGGTGATTTAATTTTCTTACTCGGTGATTATAAAGAAGATATTTCATCTTCGGAGTATCTTGCTACCTATCATGGTGTCAAGGCGTCTCCTGCACCCTATTTTGATCTTGAGAAAGAATTCCAGTTGCACAAAGCTATTAAGGGTCTCATCTCTGAAGGACTTGTAAATGCCGTGCACGATGTTGCTGATGGAGGCTTATATGTTTCACTTATAGAAATGTCGATGCCTAGAGAACTAGGTTTTGATATCGTCTCTGATGCAGATATACGCATGGATGCCTTCTTGTTCGGAGAAGGTCAAGGTCGAGCAGTGGTTTCCGTAACTGAAGAACAAGAAGAAGCATTTGTAGAGTATATGGTAGCCTCAGGGGTCAATATGACCCTACTTGGTCACGTTACCAAAGGAAAAATTCAAGTTGACGAACAACATTTCGGTTTCATTACCGAGGCGAAAGCCATATACGATAACGCCTTAGGCGCACATTTAGAAAAATAACTATGGAATACAACACCACCCGTGGTCCGCTTATTTTGCCGGAATATGGTCGAAACGTCCAAAATATGATTGCTCATGCAATGGAGCTTAGTGACCGAACTGAACGTAATTTAGCCGCCAAAGCCATTATAGAAGTTATGGGGCAACTCAATCCCCACTTGCGTGATGTTGAAGATTATCGCCACAAATTATGGACACATCTCTTTGTGATGTCCAACTTTGAACTGGATGTGGATTCTCCTTACGAAAAGCCAAAGCAAGAGGTGTTGAATGAAAAACCACAACGCATGATCTATCCATCGAGTAAAATACGCTATGGACATTATGGCAAATACACTCAATCCATACTAGAAGCATCCAAAGAAGTGACGGTTCCTGAAGAAAAAGAATTCCTCAAGAATACCATGGCCAATTTCATGAAAAAGCAATTTTTAGCCTACAATAATGATACGGTAGAAAATCATGTTATTGCCCAACAACTCAAAGAGCTCTCCAAAGGAGATCTTATATTGGAAAATCCAGATGATTTAGTAAATACCAATACCTTGCTTAAAACTATGGGGATTGGTCAGAATCAACAAAAAAATCAACGCTTTAATAAGCAAAAGAACAACAAAAACAAAAAGAAAAAATTCATCAAAAAATAAGGCATGGCTTCTTTTGAAATTTATGGCGGTAAGCCGCTTAAAGGCGAAATTATTCCACAAGGTGCAAAAAATGAAGCTCTTCAAGTGCTTTGTGCCCCACTTCTCACTTCTGAAAAGGTCACTATTTCAAACGTTCCTGATATTGTTGACGTGAACAAGCTCATTGCTTTACTTCAAACAATGGGCGTCAAGGTAGAAAAAGTAGAGAAAGGAACCTATATTTTCCAAGCCAAAGAAATTGACTTGGCATATCTTGAAACCGAAGATTTTAAGAAACGTGCTTCCTCTCTGCGCGGATCTATAATGATAGTTGGTCCACTTTTAGCACGCTATGGCCGAGGGTTTATTCCTAAGCCTGGTGGTGATAAAATTGGACGTCGTCGTCTTGACACCCACTTTGAAGGATTTATGCTCCTTGGCGCCAAGTTTAATTATGATGCAGGTGAGCATTTCTACTCGGTTGAAGCTCCACAATTAAAAGGTACATTTATTCACCTAGATGAAGCTTCTGTTACCGGAACAGCAAATATACTTATGGCTGCAGTCATGGCGGAAGGTGAAACTACCTTTTATAACGCTGCCTGTGAGCCTTACATTCAGCAATTATGTAAGATGCTGAACTCAATGGGTGCTAATATTACGGGTATCGGATCTAATATGCTTCATATCCAAGGTGTAAAAGAACTCAAAGGCTGTTTTCACCGTATACTACCCGATATGATCGAAATAGGTAGTTTTATCGGTTTGGCTGCCATGACGCAATCCGAGATTACGATAAAAGATGTCTCCTGGGAGAACCTTGGAATCATACCAAATGTTTTCCGCCGATTAGGAATCAAACTCGAACGCAGAGGTGATGATATATTCATTCCGGCGCAAGAGAAATACGAAATTGAAACATTTATTGATGGTTCAATCATGACCATTTATGACGCGCCTTGGCCTGGGTTTACCCCGGACTTACTATCGATCATATTAGTCATTGCAACACAAGCAAAAGGCTCGGTACTGATTCACCAAAAAATGTTTGAATCCAGATTGTTTTTTGTAGATAAACTCATTGATATGGGTGCTCAAATCATACTTTGCGATCCACACAGAGCCACCGTAATTGGACTCAATCGGGAGCATGACCTCAAAGGTATAGAAATGACATCGCCAGATATTAGAGCAGGAGTTTCCCTTTTGATTGCGGCCCTTTCAGCAAAAGGAAAGAGCGTGATACATAACATTGAGCAAATTGACCGGGGTTACCAAGATATAGAATATCGCCTGAATAACATTGGTGCAGATATCAGAAGAATAGGATGAAAAAGTCAGGTATTCTCCTTCTTGCATTAGTTGTAGCCTTTGCCTGCTATGCATTATGTTTTCGACAAGATGCAACAACGCCTATTCCACAAGATGCAACGGCACCCGAAATTGCTTTAGTCTCACCAAAAGGAAAAACACTCAAATTATCTAGTTTGCGTGGTAAAATGGTATTAGTTGATTTCTGGGCATCCTGGTGCGGCCCGTGTCGCAAAGAAAGTCCTAATGTTGTAGAAGCCTATCAGAAATACAGCCAAAAGGATTTTAAAAATGGAAAGGGTTTTGAGGTTTTTAGCGTCTCACTAGACCGAGATCAGGAAGCTTGGAAGCAAGCCATTCTTGCCGATCATCTCAAATGGAAATATCACGTACTAGATGTGCAAGGTTTAGCAGCTGCCAATTATCAAGTTGCCACTATTCCGAATGCATTTCTTTTAGATGGGAATGGGGTGATTGTTGCAAGCGGGGCTCAATTACGAGGTTTAAATCTACATATAACCCTTGATAAATTATTGAAATAAAGTTGGTTTGCCTGGTTTAAGGCCTGCTTCTAAATACGTTCTAGTACATATAAAATGAGTTCATCCATGGCTAGATCTATACCAGTAGAAAATATTTCTAGCGGCCTATTGGCAACACCAAGGCAAATACTTGTGCAGTCATGCCCCAACGCCTTTCCAAGGGCAAATATCGCTGAGCTTTCCATCTCAAAATTTACAACTTGTACGCCATTATAATCAAAAGCACCAAGATCTAAATGAATGTTTGGCATAAGACTAGATAGTCGCAAAGATCGACCTTGTGGGCCATAAAATCCAGAACTAGTGATGGTAATACCTTTGGTCACATGTTCGCTATCTAATTTGGATACAAGACGAACACTTGCCATACTTAAGTAGGGCTGAATGTGACTTGGAAACTGAACTTGATTTGTCATTTCTTGTAAAAGCAACTGCTCTTCAGAAGTCCATTCAATGGGATAAAAGTGGGCAATATTATCTAGTCCTATGGCGTGTGTGGAGAGCACAAAACTGTGTATAGGCATCGTTTTTTGTAGCATACCACAAGTTCCAATTCTAATGATTTCAAGACTAGTTTTCTCCTTTTTTTCAGTTCTAGAGCTTAGGTCAATATTGACAAGTGCATCTAGTTCTGCCATGCAAATATCTATATTATCTGTGCCTATTCCTGTAGAAAGAACAGTAAGGCGTTTACCTTGAAAAATACCCGTATGACTAACAAATTCTCGGTGTTGAACCCGATGTTCGATTTGGTCAAAATAGCGAGAAATTTTTGCAACCCTATCTTGGTCTCCAACCAAAATGATTTTGGATGCAAGCTGCTCTGGCTGTAGACCTAAATGATAAACAGCTCCTTGATCATTTAATACAAGCTCTGTAGGTGGGTAGTGCATAATCAGAGAGAACTAAAAACCTTTTGCAGTAAGTTAGTTACTCTTGCTTCGGGATTTGTTCGAATTTGATTTTCTTCTTGTTGAACCAATTTGAATAAGCCCTCGATGGCTAATTGTGTGACATAACTATCTAGGTCAGGATTGATTTTTTCTCCGCCCGTTAAAGTAACTGCTGCGTTGTATTTATTCATAAGTGGTGACCAATAGGCCGTAAGGCTTACTTTAGTAGTTGCTTCTTTTACTTTAGGAAGGAAAGCATTGTAAAGCTGCTGATTGGTTTGGTTTTTCAAAAATGAAGTTGCCGCTCCATTGCCACCTCTTAAAATAGCAAAGCCGTCCTGAACGGTCATGTTGAGAATAGCCTGAGTAAAGATTGGTAGTGCTTCTTTAGCGGCTTCTTCGGCAGCCCGATTCAAGGTAGTTTCAAACTTTTCTACTTGATTGCTCATGCCAAGTTGTAAGGCTTTTTCGCGAACTTTAAGCGCATCAGCTGGAAACGGTAATCTAATTTCTGGATTTCCCAAAAAACCATCAAGAACTGCACTTTGGCTGACGGCATTTTTAATTCCAAGCTGTAAAGCTTCTTTGAGTCCGGCTATAACTTCCTCATTAGTTAACGAAGGTGCATCCATATCAATGGGAACACGAGGAACTTCGTTAGCGAGGATGAGTAATTCTTGTGAAATTCTTGAGCACTGCGTTGTAAATACAGAAAGGAATGCAAAGAGGAGTAATTTCATGTTGGGTTTATCGTATGACGTGAATCATCCCAGTTTTAATTGTTTTACCGTCGGTATCCTTGTCTTTATACCATGCTTTCCAATTGTATGTACCTGGTTGTACTTTAACACCATTGTAATAGCCGTCCCAAAATCCTTTGGTGTCGTATGTCTCCCATATTACTTCTCCCCATCGGTTGTAAATTTCGAGGTGGAAGTTTTCATAATCGATACCTTCCACATAAAAAGCCCATACTTGGTTGTGTTCATCGTCGTCTGGTGTGAAAGCAGTTGGGGCATAGAAAATCACATCTGCAACTACATCAATATCAATAGTAATTGAATCTGAACAACCGTCTATTGTGGTGACAGTAAGCTGGATTGGATATGTTCCGGTAACTCCTTCTGGATAGGTAATCATCGCACTTGGGCCTGTGCTTGCAATGTTTGTAGAGCCCGGAGAAGACCAGCTGAATTGCGAGATATTACCGATGGAAACATCATTTGTTTGAACTGTAGTTTCAAACCAAGTTACTGGATTTTTAGAAATGGTGAAGTTTGCAGTAGGATTGTCTGTAACTGTTAATAAATCATCAAAGAAACCATTATATATACATCCATGCACTGAGGTCATGACGACTGTAAGGTCATAAATCCCTGGTTGAATAATGGTATGAAAGAGGTCGTCTTGGTTTGGCACATTATAACTATCTCCATTTGAAAAAAGGTAAGAGGTACTAGCGATATCCTGACCGTTTGTGGACATATTGTGAAGCTCAAAATCCCCTGGTGTACAAATTTGATTGTCAACTGCGGTTATAACCGGAATAATATCGAGTGGAAATACAATTGTCATACACTCAGTAGTAGTCGGAGAGCCGCAGGCCTCACTCAGTGTAACGCAGTAAACAGTACCAGAATTAATTGGGTCAACTGTAATATTTGAGCCGTTGCCAATAGGAATCCCATTCTCTGTCCATGAATAAGTGTAGGTGGTTGAACCACCAGCACCAAGAGCGGTAAGAAGGATGCTTGACTCCGAGCAAATCATGGTGTCTTGGGTTAAGAAGGTAATATCAAGAGGGCTTGGTTGATTGATGTTAACGGAGATAGTTTGGACACAACCATTCGCATCTGTAACAGTACAAGTATGTAGTCCTTCTCCTAGATCAAGTGCTGTATTGCTTAGAGAGGAAGAAAAGTCCCAAGAATAGGAATAAGGTGCGGTTCCTTGTTGCACATCTATCGTTGCTTGTCCGTTGGCAAAAGTGTAGCAATTAGCGTCTACCACATTCATAGGGTTGAGAATCATGTTTGGCACTTCGGCTATAGTTACATAGATCGTATCTGAACAACCTGTTGTATTTGAAGCATAGCACCAATAATTGCCCGCACTCAAGCCTGTTGCTGTTGCTGTAGTCTGACCATTGCTCCACTGGTAAGTTATGGAGCCTGTTGCTGGTGTAACGTTAGCGGTTGCAGTTCCGTCATTTCCGCCAGGGCAAGAAACGAGTGTGGTGTTGGCGGTGAAAGAAGCTGGTGTATCGCCAACTACTGCTGTAGCCGTTGCACTACAACCATTGGCATCTATTTGAGTTACGGTGTAAGTTCCGGCGAATAAGTTGTTCGCAGTATTACCGGTAATCGCTCCTGGGTTCCAAGTATACGTACAAGGGGTTGGAGAGCCTGATCCAGGTGTAGCAGTTGCGCTACCCACACCTTGTGTACAAACATCTGGAAGTACGGTTGTTGTAACACTTGGAGTGGACCTGGTAATCCAGGTTGTGTCCTGAGTGATAGAACCAATACTTGTTCCGCATGCGGCTCCAGATAGAAAATAGCCAGTGGTTCCGGGTGGTATAATATTGACATTTAAGGTTCCGTTATTGTATGGGAAGGTTTGTCCAAGTGTATTTGCCCAAACAAAATTACTACCTGGGCTATTGACCATGACATAAGGGATTTGAGACATCGTGTAAGAAGTGGTGTTGCTTGGTGAGGTTGGCAAGAATCGGCGGCCGTCTTGGTTTGCTCCCCAAACAGTATTGTTGCGTCCGGGCGTGATGTGCGCAGTTGGCATGGGCATATTGTTTTCTGAGCCTTGAATTGCCAAACCACTATTCCAAGTAGGACAAATTGGTTTGTTTCCTATGTGAAGTTCAAAAATGTTTGATGTCTCATACAAAACTATAGCCATATAGTTGCACTGCGAAGTGCAGCTAAACATCATGATATTTTTGTAAAAAACAATAAATTTTCTATTTGGTGCAGTACCCACGGTTTGATACTGTATTTGCCCACCAAGCGAAGGATTGATATCTTGGTATGTCAACATAATTGAGTTTTTTGCTGCAGCAAAAGTTGCGCTTGGGAGTTGTCCTACTCCGGTGAGTGCCCATGGGCAGTAGCCTCCGGCATTGGCTAGATTGAAGGAGATGAGTCCATTGGAGCCAATCACACACTGTGAATACGTGTTGCCATAAAAACTAAAAGGAAAACCAATGTTCACGCTTCCAGACCAAGAATCATCTGAAAGGGAGACATTAGTAGGTGCGTTTAAGTAAAGGCCAGCGGCTGTACCGGGTGTGGATCCAGAGTTGCAGTTATTGATGATTACTGTTTGACCGGGACAAACAGTTGTATCTTCACCTAAACAGAGCGTAATAGGGCCTTGAGCAACTGCACTATGAGAGAAAAGCAAGTACATTGCCGTACAAAATAGGCTGTAAATACTTGCGCTTAAGGTATGTTTTATTTTCATTTCTGTGTATTCTTTATGAGGTACATTTCTGTAACGTAAAAGCTGTCTGTGGGGTTGCTTTTAGGCTCGTAAAAATAGCTACTTTTTAACGAAGGTCAAATATGTAAGAAAGCTTTTTTTTACACCCCTAATTTAGTGTCAAAATGACACTAATAAAATGTTGAAAAAAGATGATTTTTGATACTTATTTTCATTTACTTTTGCCCAAGTTTACTAACTAAAACACTCTTATTTATATGTCAAATCAGTATCACGCAGAAATCGAGGCATTCATGGATCGTGTTCGTGCAAAAAATGGTCATGAACCAGAGTTTTTGCAGGCGGTTCAGGAAGTTGCCGAAGCGGTAATTCCTTTTATTGAGGCTAATCCAAAATATAAATCAGCACACATTCTTGATCGTATAGTCGAGCCCGAGCGCACCATCATTTTCCGTATACCTTGGCTCGATGACAATGGAAATATCCAAGTGAACCGGGGTTACCGCGTTGAGTTCAACAGCGCAATTGGTCCCTATAAAGGTGGTTTGCGTTTTCATCCTTCTGTCAATCTTTCCATTCTTAAATTCCTAGGATTTGAGCAAATATTCAAAAACTCTCTAACAACCTTGCCAATGGGCGGTGGAAAAGGCGGCTCGGATTTTGATCCAAAAGGCAAGTCTGACAATGAAGTTATGAAATTCTGTCAATCCTTCATGACCGAATTAGCTCGCCACATTGGACCTGATACGGACGTACCAGCCGGTGATATCGGTGTAGGAGGTCGTGAAATTGGCTATATGTTTGGTCAGTACAAACGCCTGCGCAACGAATTTACAGGAGTATTAACTGGAAAAGGACGAAATTGGGGTGGTTCATTGATTCGTCCAGAAGCCACAGGTTATGGAACGGTTTATTTCGCTAAAGAAATGTTGGCTACAAGAGGTGAATCATTCAACGGTAAAATTGTTGCCGTATCAGGTTCTGGAAACGTAGCACAATACGCTTGTGAAAAAGCAACACAGCTGGGTGCGACCGTAGTCACCCTGTCGGATTCAGAGGGCTATATCTACGATGCAAATGGAATTGATGCAGAGAAATTAGCTTGGGTTATGGATTTGAAAAATGTTCGTCGTGGTCGCATATCTGAATATGCAAAGCAATTCCCTGGCGCTCAATTTATTGCTGGAAAGCGTCCGTGGGAAGTTAAGGCCCACATCGCACTTCCATGTGCTACACAAAACGAGCTCAATGGAGAAGAAGCAGCAATGCTAGTTTCCAATGGGGTAATGTGTGTGGCAGAAGGTGCAAATATGCCTTCCACTCCAGAAGCAATTGCAGCATTCCAAGCTGCAAAAGTTTTATTCTCTCCAGGAAAAGCTTCTAATGCTGGAGGGGTTGCTACTTCCGGACTCGAGATGTCTCAAAACTCATTGCGTTTATCTTGGTCAGCTGAAGAGGTGGATCAGCGTTTACACGGAATAATGGTTTCTATCCATGAGGCTTGTGTTACATATGGTAAAGCTGAAGATGGTAACGTAGATTATGTCAGAGGGGCCAATGTTGCTGGCTTTGTAAAAGTGGCAGATGCTATGATTGATCAAGGATTGGTTTAGCCAACAAAAATATATTTCTACCTAAAAGGCCTTCACTCGAGGGCCTTTTTTATTTTTGCAGCAAATGTTGTTAAGACCCTTCTTTTTCTTTTTGTTTGTATGTGTTGGTAACCTCTATGCACAGCAATTTGGAATAGGTGCTTCACTACATCGATATGATCAGGTGCTAAGTTTTAGTTACCAAAAAGAGTGGGGTAATGGAGTATCCGGGGGGTCTGTTGGTTTAGGTGTAGAACGCAGTTTGCAAGGTGCGCTCGCACCTTCTGCTTCATTATACTGGAAAGGGACTTTGAGTAAAGCTACAGGGCAGTCAATTTCTCCTATTTATGCACTTGCTTATCAAATTGATTTCCAAAAGTCTACTTTTTTTGACCTTCACCAAGGAGTATATCTCGGTTTGGGATTTCATTTTGGTAACAAGGCTCATTATCAGATGCTACTTCAAGGCGGGCTGGTTCGAGAAAATTTGATCCACACTACATACACAGGAGCTCCTGTTTTTTTTAATCCCCAACTGTTATTTATTTATTTTCTACCCTATGAAAACACATCGTTACGTTAAAATTTTATCGTTGATAACGCTTGTGCTCATGGCTTGTAGAAAGCAAGAGCATTATCTTGAAGTACAAGTATATGGACACGCTGGTATGGGAATGGATATAGGCATGAGTGCTTTTCACGATAACTCAATAGAGGCTATTTCGTTGGCATTAGCGCTGCCGACGCTGGATGGAGTTGAGGTAGATGTTCGAATGAGTGCAGATGGAACGCTTTGGTTATATCATGAGAATACGCTAGAGGCACATACGGACGGCAGTGGATGTATTTTTGAATTACATGATGAAGTACTTCAAAAGGTTCGTTACAAAAGCATGCATAGGGAGAAATTAGCACGGCTCGATCAACTATGGCCTTTCATACAGCCTCAGCATAAGGTCATTTTAGATCTCAAACATTGGAATGCTTGTACTGAAGGATACGTCGATATGCAACAATTCAAAGAAGCGCTTTATTTAATTCCAAGTAAGTACCGAGCGCAAATTATTCTCGATTCTTCTAATCCAAATTGGTTACCTGATTTATCTCAAGATTTTAAAGTAGTTTTCTCTACTGTATCCTTTGATGAAGGGCTTAAGCAACTAGAAAAAGTTCCGGCACTTTCAGGTCTTATGATCCGTAGTAAGGATATCACTGCAACACAGATTGCGCTACTCAAAATCATGAACAAGCAGAGTTATATATTTGAGATGCGATCAAGTAAAAAACAAAGGGCTGCTTTACAAAAGCAGCCCTCGGCAATATTAGCGGATGACCCTCGGGGAGCCTTGGTCATTAGGGATTAGTTGGTGCTTTATAGAAAGGTAATTTCGTAACCTTTGCTTTGATACCTTTTTCTCTAATCTTAATATAAATTTCTGAACCGATTGTGCTCAAATTTGTGCTCACATAACCAAGTCCAATACCTACTTTCAAACTTGGAGACATTGTTCCAGAGGTGACCTTGCCAATGATATTTCCATGGGCATCTTCAATTGGGTAATCATGACGGGGAATGCCTCGATCAATCATTTCAAATGCGACTAATTTACGACTAACTCCAGCTTCTTTTTGTGCTTGAAGAGATTTACTATCGGTGAATTCCTTAGTAAATTTTGTGATCCAGCCGAGACCGGCCTCTAGAGGTGAAGTACTATCATCAATGTCGTTTCCGTACAGGCAAAAGCCCATTTCTAAACGCAAGGTATCACGAGCAGCCAGACCAATCGGTTTGATGCCCCAGTTTGCCCCAGCATGAAAAACGGCAATCCATAGCTTTTCAGCATCTTCATTTTTGACATAAACCTCAAATCCTCCTGAACCAGTGTAACCTGTAGCGGAGACCATGACGTTTTCAATTCCAGCAAAAGTACCGTATTGGAAGGTATAGTAAGTCATGTTGCTTAAGTCAATGGAGGTGAGGCTTTGCATGGCTTCAGCTGCTTTTGGTCCTTGTATGGCAAGTAAAGAATAAGACTCAGATAAATTTTGCATCTCTACATCGAGGTCGTTGTGACTTGCAATCCAATTCCAGTCTTTTTCTATGTTGGAAGCATTTACAACTAAAAAGTAAGATTCTGCATCAATTCGGTAAATAATGAGATCGTCTACAATGCCGCCTTTTCCATTTGGCATACAGCTATATTGTGCCTTGCCATCAACGAGGTTAGCTGCATCATTGGAGCATACTTTTTGAATGAGGTCAAGCGCTTTGGGTCCTTTCAATAAAAACTCACCCATATGCGAGACGTCAAAAACTCCAACTCCGTTACGGACAGTTTCGTGTTCAGTGTTAACGCCATCGTATTGAACGGGCATATTGTAGCCAGCAAATGGCACCATTTTGGCGCCAAGTTCGATATGTTTGTGGGTGAGGGCAGTATCTTTCATATTAACCTTTAACTCGTTCTACATAAACTCCGGTGCGGGTATCGATTTTTATAACTTCACCGTTATCTATGAATAAAGGAACGCGCACTTCTGCGCCTGTAGCAATCGTAGCAGGCTTCATAGAGTTTGTAGCTGTATCACCTTTGACACCTGGCTCAGTATAAGTAACTTCTGAAATGATATACATGGGTAGTTCCACAACAAGTGGTGTCTCTTCTTCAGCATGATATAGAATATTGACCATCATGCCTTCTTGTAAAAAACCTGGCTTTTCAACCATTTTGAGTGGGATATTTACTTGCTCATAGGTTTCATTATTCATGAAGATGTAGTCATCTGTTTCTTGATAGAGATATTGGTATTCACGATTCTCAATGCGTACAGGTTCAATTTTGTGACCAGCTGAAAACGTATGGTCTAGCACTTTTCCAGATTCAATCTGACGCATTTTAGTGCGAACAAAAGCTGGTCCTTTCCCAGGTTTTACATGTTGGAATTCTATAATTTGAAAGAGTTTCTCGTTGTGCTTGATGCACAAACCATTGCGGATATCTGCAGTTGTTGCCATAATTCTAATTCAATTTTGCGCAAATATAGCCGAAATCCTATTGTTATCAACACATTTAGTTTATAATTTCCCTCCATTGAGCGACTCGCGAGCCTTTTAGATTGTTATTTTTGTTTGTACCAAATTTTATAAAGCTACATGGCTGAAAATCAATACACCGAAGACAACATTCGTTCCCTAGATTGGAAAGAGCACATTCGTTTGCGTCCAGGGATGTATATTGGTAAACTTGGCGACGGTGCCGCAGCTGATGACGGTATTTATATTCTTGTCAAAGAGGTTGTCGATAACTGTATCGATGAATTTGTCATGGGTAACGGTAAGCGCGTTGATATCAAAGTAAAAGACGGAAAAGTTTCGGTCCGCGATTATGGTCGAGGTATCCCCCTTGGTAAAGTAGTGGAAGTCGTCTCTAAAATGAATACGGGTGGTAAATATGATTCCAAAGCGTTTAAAAAATCTGTAGGATTAAACGGAGTAGGTACCAAAGCAGTCAATGCACTTTCTTCCTATTTTATGGTCTATGCCGTTCGCGATGGCCAGAGAAAAACTGCTGTTTTTGAGCGTGGTGAACTTGTATCTGAATCAGCCATTGAGTCCACGGATGAAGGAAATGGTACCTATGTTGAATTTATTCCAGACGACACCATTTTCAAGAAGTATGCCTTTAAAACAGCATACCTTGACAAAATGATGTGGAATTACTGCTATTTAAATAGAGGTCTTTCTATCTACTACAACGGTGAAAAATTCAATTCTAAAGATGGTCTCAAAGATTTGCTTGAGAACAACATGGATGGCGATCCGCTTTACCCCATCATACACCTCGAAGACGACGATATTGAAGTTGCTTTTACACACGGACGCACTTATGGAGAAGACTATTATTCTTTTGTCAATGGTCAGCATACAACACAAGGCGGTACGCATCAGAGTGCTTTCAGAGAATCCGTGGCAAAAGTAATCCGGGATTTTTACAATAAAAATTATGAAGCCTCTGATATCAGGCAGTCTATCGTTGCTGCAATTGCGGTCAAGGTTATTGAGCCCGTTTTTGAATCTCAAACAAAAACCAAACTAGGATCTCAAGAAATTGAACCTGGTGGCAAATCTATGCGTGCTTTTGTCAATGATTTCCTCAAAGATAAACTCGATAACTATCTTCATCGCAATCCAGACGTTGCAGAAATTATTGAGAAGAAAATCAAGCAATCTGAGCGCGAACGGAAAGATCTAGCTGGCATTCGAAAAATCGCACGTGACCGTTCTAAAAAAGCTAGTTTGCACAACAAGAAGTTGCGCGATTGTCGTACACATCTTACTGATTTAAAGGATGAACGCCGAGAAGACACCACACTCTTCATCACCGAAGGGGACTCCGCAAGTGGTTCAATTACCAAGTCTAGAGATGTCAATACGCAGGCCGTATTTTCACTTCGTGGAAAGCCGCTCAACTGTTATGGCCTTACTAAAAAAGTAGTTTACGAAAACGAAGAATTCAACCTTATCCAAGCAGCATTAGATATCGAAGAAGACATGGATAACCTGCGCTACAATCGAATTGTTATCGCCACAGATGCGGACGTCGACGGTATGCACATCCGAATGCTGCTTTTGACCTTCTTTTTGCAATTTTTTCCTGATTTGGTAAAGCGAAATCATGTCTATGTTTTACAAACCCCACTTTTCAGGGTTCGCAATAAAAAGAAAACAATTTATTGTTATTCTGAAGAGGAGCGTAGGGCTGCAATGGCAGAACTCGGAAAAAATCCTGAAATCACACGATTTAAAGGTTTAGGTGAAATTTCTCCAGATGAATTTGTTCATTTTATTGGTGAAGATATCCGTCTTGAGCCCGTTATTTTGACAAAAGACGCCTCTATTGATTCTATTTTGTCTTATTTCATGGGTAAAAATACCCCAGAGCGTCAAGATTTCATCATAGACAACCTCCGCGTAGAAAAAGATCTCCCAGAATCACCCACGGCCGATACCATGGAAGAAGCCGATACCACCGAATTAGCATCATAATATGGCAGAAGACGAAATCAAAGATCAAATGTCACAAGAAGAGAGTGGGCATAATCCATTTGAAAAACAGCACTTAGACGATAAAATTGTGCCACTCAATGGCCTGTACCAAAATTGGTTTTTGGATTATGCAAGTTACGTCATACTCGAGCGAGCAGTTCCAAGTTTATATGATGGACTCAAACCTGTTCAAAGGCGCATCTTGCACTCCATGCGCGAAATGGAAGATGGTCGCTACAACAAAGTCGCCAATATCATCGGTAACACCATGAAATTCCACCCTCATGGCGACGCTTCTATTGGCGATGCCTTGGTTCAAATTGGTCAAAAGGATTTACTCATCGATTGTCAAGGAAACTGGGGCAATACACTTACTGGTGATGGTGCTGCTGCTCCGCGCTACATAGAGGCACGTCTAAGCAAATTTGCTTTGCACGTAGCCTTTAATCCAAAAACGACCAATTGGCTAGCATCCTATGATGGTCGTAATAAAGAGCCACAACAATTACCAATGAAATTTCCACTGTTGCTTGCCCAAGGTGCAGAAGGTATTGCTGTTGGTATGGCTTGCAAATTTTTACCACATAATTTTATCGAGCTCATTGAGCAGTCAATCAATCATTTACGAGGTAAGAAAGTGGAGATTTTACCCGACTTTCCAAATGGTGGAATGGCAGACTTTTCGGGATATAACGACGGATTGCGTGGTGGCCGTGTGAGAATTCGTGCAAAGATTCGTAAAGTAGACAACAAAACGCTCATTATCAATGAAATCCCATATGGTACGACTACCACTTCTTTAATTGAGTCAGTTATCAAAGCCAACGATAAGGCCAAGATCAAAATCAAAAAAATTGAAGACAACACGTCCTCTGAGGCAGAAATCATTGTTCACTTAGCACCCGGGGTTTCTCCTGATAAGACTATCGATGCACTTTATGCCTTCACAGACTGCGAGGTGTCGGTATCACCCAATTCCTCAATCATTGACGGAGAAAGACCGCGTTTTATGGGTGTTTCTGAAATACTCAAAGTGAATACCGATCACACGGTCGCCTTACTCAAGTTAGAACTCGAAATCAAACTAGACGAGTTAGAGCGACAATGGCATTTTTCTACTTTAGAAAAGCTCTTTATCAATAACGAAATGTACATTGATTTCAAGCACTACAGTGACCGAGAGGCACTCTATGCTTATCTCTACGATCGTTTCAAGCCTTTTAAAAAGCAATTACTGCGCGAAATACAAGATGAAGATTTGCACAAACTAACGCAAATCCCAATGATCCGAATTACGCGTTTTGATGGCGATAAAGCTGATGAAGCATTACTCAAAATAGAAGAGGAAATGCAGCAGGTTAAGCATCATTTAGCCAATTTGGTGGAATACGCCATCGATTATTTTAAGGACCTTAAAAAACGATTTGGGACTGGAAGAGAGCGCAAAACAGAAATCAAAACTTTTGACACTATTTCTGCGACTAAGGTAATCATTGCCAATCGTAAACTCTATGTGGATTACGAAGAAGGCTTCATCGGCTATGGCCTTAAAAAGAATGAACCAATTTGTGATTGCTCAGAAATCGACGATGTCATTTGCTTTTTCTCAACCGGTAAACTTATGATCACGAAAGTGGCCGATAAAAAATTCATCGGCAAAGGTCTGATTTTTGCCAATGTTTGGAAAAAAGGAGACACCCGAACTATCTACCACTTGTTTTATCAAGATGGTGCGGGAGGTCCAACCATGATGAAACGATTCTATGTCAATTCAATTACCCGCGATACAGAATACGACCTCACCAAAGGCACTAAAGGCTCTAAAATGTTATATTTTAGCGTGCATCCGAACGGAGAAAGGGAAGTGGTAAGCGTATTCTTGCGTCCGCGTCCGCACCTCAAACGCCTGCGTTTTGACATTGACCTAGGAGCCTTGCTCATCAAGGGACGTAATTCTGCAGGTAACCGAGTCACCAAAGAAATCATTCAAAAGATTGTCCAAAAAGAAGTTGGAGGTTCCACTCTTGCTGCGCGTAAAATTTGGTACGATACTGTTGTAGGCAGACTCAACGACGAAGGCAGGGGTAAATTCTTGGGTTCATTTAAAGGAGAAGACCGTATTTTAACTCTTTACAAAAACGGAGATTATCGACTGAGCAGTTTTGATTTAGCTACTCATTTTGATGAGGATATGATCCACATTGAAAAATGGATTCAAGATAGACCTATTTCAGCAGTCTACTACGATGGGGAAAAGGAATTGCATTACGTGAAGCGCTTTATGTGTGAAGTAACTCAAGATAAACGTGTATGTTTCATTTCTGAAGCTCAAGGATCTTATCTAGATGTCGTTTCAACAGCCTATCGTCCTGAAGCTAAAATCATTTTTAATAAATTACTTAAAGAGACAAAAAACTTACCGGACCAAACCTTAAACCTAGCAGACCTTATTGAGGTCAAAGGTTTGAAGGCACAAGGCAATCAAATGACCAAGTTAAAAGTGAAGGAAATTATCCTGAACCATGCTATTGATGAAAGCCCGGAGCCTTGGCCAAAAGAAGCAGAAGCAGAACATCAAGATGTTCAGGTAGAGGAGGGGGTAGAAGCAGCTACAATGGAATGGGATCTTTCTAAAAACGAAGATGATAATTCAGATCAAATACCGCTATTTTCTACAGAGCCTGAAGCAGACTAATTAGACGCTAAATAAATGAGCAATATCATTTTTTTCCGAAAGGTCTTTGCTTATTTTTGTAAACAACTTAAATCAGTAGCAAAATGAACTTGCTCAAAGAAGACCGAATAAATTACCTCAATATAGGCCTTATGTTGATAACGGCAGTATTGGCTTATTATTTTCCATTTGAGACGTTTCTCTTGGCTTATGCTTACTTGGGTCCGTTGCATTATCTTACTGAAATCAGTTGGCTTCATGACCGTCAATATTATGCCAAAGGCAAGTGGGATTACCTAGTATTACTTGTTGTAGGTATTTTACTTTCTTATGCTGCATTTGCCAAAGACTTTGGTGTTAGCAAGGATGTCTACGATTATTTTGTCGAGATGAACCTTTTTGATAAGCTTTTGGTTTTTGCACTTTTTGCCTCTATTTTATTTGCTTTAGTTAAAAGTACTTGGATCAAATTAGGAGCAATTTTCTTACTCTATATATTTGTAGGTGGTTGGTTAAGTCCCGAACGGGCTCAAGAAAATGCGGACAGTACAACAATTTTTGCACTCACTGCACTCATTCCAACACTTATTCACGTCTATATATTTACCGGTTTGTTCATGCTTTACGGCTCACTCAAATCTAGAAGTGTTTCAGGGCTTTGGCAAATGGTGGCATTTATTGTAGTACCCCTCCTTTTAGTCTTTAGTCTTCCTGTTGATGACAAGAATGGGTTTTTGTCAAAATTTGGAAAAGATGCCTATTATGCAAAAGGTGATGGTTTTTACAATACAAACTTCCTCATTTTAGATCATTTTGACCTCATTGAAGAACAAAAACTAACCAACAAGGAATACCTCGACATCATAACCAAAGAAGGCAATAAAAGTTACTTTTTAGGTCAGGGCCTTATTGATACACTTGCTTTTACTACGCATACAGACTCATTAAGGGAAATTGCTGAGCGCCCCTTTGTCGTCAAACCTATGCCGATCAATACAGCTAATTTAGCACCGCAGTATCAGTATGATCACCTGTTGTATTTTTTTGATACATCCCAACGATACATTAACGCTATCAACGAATATCGCTTTGAAGCCTTACCAAGAAAAGTGATGAAGTCGCGAACCAAAAAAGAAATTGATGGATTTATCTTCTTTTCAGAGGTTGGTATTATGCTCATGCGTTTCATTGCATTTGCATATCTCTATCATTACCTTAACTGGTTTAGTAAAACAGAAATTATACGTTGGCACAAAGTTCCAAAAGTGCGTTTTATTTTAGTCATTGTTACCTGGATTGCTTCTTCAGTTTTCTATACATATGACTACTCTTTAGGCCTCAGCTTATTATTTTTCTTGAGCTTTTCACATGTTTTGCTTGAGTTCCCACTGAATATTATATCTATTGTTGGCATCGGTACCGAAGGGTATTCAATTGTTAAAAATGGATTTAGAAAACCAATCAAGTCTTAATCTTATCTAGCAATCTATGTTCAAACTCACCTCTTTACTAGTCACACTATGTTGTGTCACTACGTTAGCTGCACAATTAGTTAATTACACACCAGATGGTCGTTACACACTTTCGACAGAGGGTGCGTCATATTTTGCAAAGCTTTCTTTAGACTGCACAGCAAAACCTACACCACACTATTACTATCAAGCACTTCGTCAACCCGGAGACACTCAAACACCAACTGAAATATGGCCAGCATTTTATGGTTGTTATGACTGGCATAGTGCTGTGCACAACCATTGGGCGCTCATTAAAATTCTAAAGAACTTTCCCGATATTGCTGAAGCAGGAGCAATTCGTAACAAGCTCAATGAGAGCTTTACAAAAGAAAATATTCTTGCAGAATATCAATATTTTGAAACCAATAAAGAGCGTTATGTATTTGAATTCCCTTACGGTCAGGGTTGGTTGCTAAAGGTTGCAGATGAATTGGCAAATTGGAACGATCCCGATGCCGAACGTTGGTTGCAGAATTTAGCTCCATTACATCGACTCTGTGCTGCGGCAGCTCAAGTAATTTGGAAAGATGTGAAAGAAGTCAAATTGTCTGGTTCTCATGATGCTCCTTCGCTCAATCTTTCTTTCGCCATTGATTACGCTCGTACTTTTGGCGATGCTGATTTACTTAAAGTTGCGCTCAAAGCTAGTAAGAGATATTTTGGAAAAATGACAAAAGCTCCTTTACGAGCCGAGCCATTTGAATACGACTTTATGTCTGCCTCCTTACTAGTAACTGATTTGATGCGCAAAGTCTACGATACGGAAGATTATTTGGAATGGTTAAAAAAATTCAGTCCTGGGTTATTTGCTGCACAAACTGCGAGTAAAGACTTACAAATCAAAAAATCTGATAAGCACGATGGCTATGAATCACACTGGGATGGCTACCACTTGAATCGCATTTGGTGCTTGAATGGCATGCTCAAAACATTTCCCGCAGGTACGCTCGACGAGGCAACAAAAGAAGCGTGGGTTACAGCTATGAATGAAATGTGGGATTATGCACAAGAAAGTATTGGTAAAGGTAACTACGACATCGACCACTGGTTGTCGTCTTTTTCCGTTTTTGCTTTAATCGGTTACGAGTAGGCTCACGCGCTCAATCGCCCAATTTAATTGTTCCTCTCGACTCAAATCTGAAGTATCCAAGATAATGGCATCCGCTGCCTTCTTAAGTGGGCTTTCTTGTCTGGTGCTATCCTGATGATCGCGATCTATTAAATTTTGTTTGACCGCAGCCTTGTCAATGAGTTCTCCTTTGGCTTTAAGTTCTTCCAAACGTCGTTGCGTTCTGACTTCTATTGATGCGGTTACAAAAATTTTAAGTTCTGCATGAGGAAATACAACTGTTCCAATATCTCGACCATCCATGACAATTCCACCGCCAATACTCATTTGTCGTTGGAGTAGGACTAATTGTTCACGCACCGCTTTGATTGTTGCAACTTTTGATACAATTGATGCTACTCTCGGAGATCTAATGACCTTAGTTACGTCTTTGTCATTAAGCCACACTTTTTGATCTGTGCCTAATTGAATAGAAAGTGAGTTGAGGACCTGCAGTAATTTCGCTTCATCAATGGCATCATTTTCAAGAATCAAACCATTTTCTAGCGAATAATAGGCTACAGCGCGATACATCGCGCCGGAGTCTACAAATGTATAGCCAAGATGTTTGGCAAGGGATTTTGCAAGTGTACTTTTACCGCAGGCGGCATAACCATCAATTGCTATTGTTATTTTTTTTTGCATCAATAGTAAATAGCTCTTCTAACTTTACTGATATACTTGGCAAGGCGAATGACTTGTTTGGTGTAGCCAAATTCGTTGTCGTACCATGCATATAATACGACATTCTTGCCATCAACTGAGGCAATGCTTGCGTTGGAATCAAATACACTACAACAAGTATTCCCAATAATATCTGAAGACACCAATTCTGGGTCAAAGGAGTAGAAAATTTGATTAACTAAATCGCCCTGTAAGGCGGCCTCTTTTACTGCAGAATTTACTTGATCTACTGTTACATTTTTTTCGAGTTCCAAGCTTAAAATGGCTAATGATCCATTTGGAGTTGGTACGCGTACCGCATTGGCAGTTAATTTGTCTTTGAGTTCTGGTATTACTTTTGTAACTGCGGATCCAGCTCCAGTAGAAGTAATTACCATATTGACAGCTGCTGAACGCCCACGACGTGGTTTTTTGTGCATGTTGTCAAGTAAATTTTGGTCATTGGTGTATGCATGTACGGTTTCAATGTGTCCCTTTACAACACCAAAATGATCATTAACTACCTTAAGAATTGGTGAAATCGCATTAGTTGTACAGGACGCGGCAGAAAAAATATTTTCATTCTCCACATCTAGCGTGCCTTGATTGATGCCATATACAACATTGGGTATTTCTTTTCCAGGAGCAGTAAGTAGGACCTTGCCAACACCTTTAGCTCTTAGGTGACGAGAAAGTGCCTCTCGATTAGTAAATACACCTGTATTGTCAATGATGAGCGCATTTTGAATGCCATAAGCAGTGTAGTCTATATCTTCTGGGTTTGCAGCATCAATCATATGCACGATTTGTCCATTGATGATGAGGTTTTTATTAGTCAGGTCTTCTATGACCGAACCTTTAAATGCACCATGAACAGAGTCATTTCGAAGTAAAGATGCTCTTTTGACGATATCTGCATCTGATGAACCACGAGTCACTATGGCACGTAATCGAAGTTGTTGGCCCTTACCGGCTTGTTTGATGAGTTCTCTTGCTGCTAAGCGTCCAATTCGACCAAATCCGTAAAGAACGACATCTCGCGGTGCTATGACTTGCGGGGTTTGAATATTGCTCAGTTTCTCCATTAGAAAACGGGCCATGCCATTTTGTTGGGTGCGACCTGTTAACCATTCGCTTGCTAATAAACCAATATCCAATTTTGAGGCTGGAATGTCAAGGGTCATGAGTGTTTCTGCCAATGCTGCTGTGGTGAAAACATCAATTGGTTTGTTTACAACCTGTTTGGCGTATTCGTGTAAATTTAATATTTCCGAAATAGTGATGTCGGTCAAATGATTTCGGAATAGAACCAATTCGATTCCTTTGTCGTAGAGAAGTTCCCCTACCTTGCTTTGTAATTTAACAGCTGCTCTTTCGCGCTCAATGTGTAAATTAAGCTCCTTTTCATAACCGTTGTTCGTTTCCATTTTGTTGTTGATTGATGTTGTTGATTGATGTTGTTGATTGATTTTTGATAAAAAAAAAGGCTACCCAAATGTAGGTAGCCTTGAATATGTTAGCCTAAGTAAGACTTCAAGAGTTTGTTTCGAGAGGTGTGTCGGAGTCGACGAATCGCCTTTTCTTTGATTTGCCGTACACGCTCTCTAGTTAAATTGAACTTGGCTCCAATTTCTTCAAGTGTAAGACCATGGTTCATGCCAATACCGAAAAACAAACGAATGATTTCTCTTTCCTTATCAGTGAGTGTGCTCAATGAACGCTCTATTTCTTTTTGTAAAGATTCTGCCATAAGCATGTGGTCTGTACGTGGAGAGTCTTGATTAGCCATCACATCCATGAGTGTACCGCCGTCATCATTCGTAGTTAGAGGAGCATCCATTGATACGTGACGTCCAGATACATTGAGACTTTCTTTGATTTTATCTTCGGGTACCTCTAATGCCTCAGCTAATTCCTCAGCACTTGGTGGGCGTTCAAATTCTTGCTCAAGTCGAGAGAATGCTTTGTTTATTTTGTTAAGTGAACCAACTTGGTTGAGTGGTAATCGAACAATACGTGCTTGTTCAGCTAGCGCTTGTAGAATCGATTGACGAATCCACCACACGGCATAGGAGATGAACTTAAAACCTCTCGTTTCATCAAATTTTTGAGCAGCCTTTATCAGGCCAAGATTACCTTCATTGATAAGGTCAGGAAGTGTCAATCCTTGGTTTTGGTATTGCTTTGCTACAGAAACCACGAAGCGAAGATTCGCTCTTGTGAGTTTTTCGAGTGCTTTTTGGTCACCGGCTTTGATCCGGCGAGCAAGTTCAACTTCTTGTTCGGCAGTAATGAGTTCTTCACGACCGATATCTTGAAGATATTTATCGAGAGATTGACTCTCGCGGTTGGTAATGGATTTGGTGATTTTGAGCTGTCTCATGCGCTTATCTATACTGGGTTACTAGGTAAAGTTCGACTTTTGCTTGTTAGGCAAAGTAACGCCGAAAATCAGGGATAAAAAAATTTGAACTATGGTTTTTTTATTGAGTTATTAACGAGTTCTTAACTTTTTCAACGAGATCTGATTTCGGCGAAATATGCTTATAATCCAAAGCCTCGATAGTCTTTTTTACCGGTTTCATCCATGATTTCGAGTAAAATTCCCCTGTTCACACCACTCAATTTTTCAGTGAGTTCGGTGACTGTTTCTATGGGTTCATTATTGATTTTTGTGATGATAATTCCTGCCCGGAGCCCCAATGACTTGAGCTTTCCTGTGTTGATGGTTTTGATTTTTACGCCATAACTGATGTTGAGTTCTTTTCTTTCTTTGTCAGTAAGCTCTACGAATGTCGCACCTAGCGCATAGTTTTTACTGATTTGTTCTTTGGAAAGTAGTTCTGTTGCGCCATCCTGATTGCGTAAGACCAAATCTTTGGTAAGGAGATCTCCATCCTTTCTTCGGAGACTGAGCGTGACTTTATCACCTGGACGACGTTTACCAATTTCTTCTTGAAGCGCAGCAACTGAATTAACTTCTTTATTGCCGATTTTGAGGATAACATCGCCATCCTTGAGACCAGCTTTATCAGCAGATCCACCTTCAATTACTTTGGCAATAAATACACCTTTAAGGTCTGGTAATTTATTTTTTTCTTTGATCTCTTGCGAAACATCTGAAATTTGTACTCCTAAATAACCTCTCTGCACAATGCCAAAATCAATGAGGTCTCTCATGACTTTGTCAACAAGGTTGACAGGAACGGCAAATGAATATCCCGCATAGGAGCCAGTTTGTGAAGCAATGGCAGTATTGATTCCAACGAGCTCTCCTCGGGTATTGACTAATGCACCGCCGCTATTTCCCGGATTTACAGCGGCATCGGTCTGAATAAAAGATTCGATTGGAACCACTTCTTTAGAATTCCGTTCTGAAAGTAAATTTATGTTGCGGGCCTTGGCCGATACGATGCCTGCTGTTACAGTAGATGTGAGATTGAAAGGGTTACCAACTGCTAATACCCATTCGCCAATTTGAAGATCATCGGAGTTGCCGATTGGAATGGCTGGAAAGTCTTCTCCTTCTATTTTAAGTACTGCAATATCAGTAGACGGGTCCGCACCTACAACCTTTGCGGTATATTTTGAATTGTCATTTAGGATTACTTCAATTTCACTCGCGTTTTCTATTACGTGATTATTCGTTACTATATATCCTTTGGAAGAGACAATAACACCTGAACCAGCGCCAGCGCCATATTGTTTGAATTCGCGTCCACCCGCACCTGGGCCATAGAAAAACTCTTGGAAGGGGTCACGTTGAAAAGTGGTCTGAACCACTTTGGTAGTGATGTGCACCACCGCATGCACTGTGCTTTCCGCTGCAGCAGTGAAATCTAGTCCTTGTGGTACGCCGTTGTAGTCGACTTGTTGTAATGGTGTGCGACGATTTCCGTCTAGAACTTGGTCTGATAAACGGCTACCTTGATGTTGCATGATGACATAAGTAGCCAAAGGAAGGGTACCTCCTAAAATACCCAAGCCGAATAATTTGAGTGTGCTGGTTAGTGTCATATTGTCATTTTTTAAGTTTACAAATCTTTAAACGCAAAGAGCGTTCCAAAAATTGCACTCAAAATGTTAAATTTTGTTAAGAATTTGTAACGATTATTCAACTATTTTTGTTCGACTGCAATGACAATGACTTTCGTAAAATATCAAGGCACAGGTAACGATTTCATTATGCTTGATAATACTTCAGGCATACATGACAATTTGTCCATTGCTGTCATTCAATTGCTATGCAACCGTAAATTTGGCATAGGTGCAGATGGATTGATTTTACTCAAACAGCATCCAAGTTTAGACTTTGAAGTAGTTTATTACAACGCTGATGGATCGCAGTCATTTTGTGGTAATGGTGCTCGTTGTGCAGTGGCATTTGCCCATTCTATTGGATTACTCAAGAATGCTCATACTCGGTTTTTGGCAATAGATGGCCCACACGAGGCGTGGCTCTGTCAAGATGAAGTTAGGCTCAAAATGTCTGATGTTGAACCAATTGAAGTCCTTGAACATGCTTTTCAAGTAGACACGGGCTCTCCTCATTTTGTTTTATTGGATGATAATCACCATGCAGCTCACGTCTTAGAGGTAGGTCGTCAAATTCGCTATAATGACACTTACCAAAAAGAAGGAATCAATGTCAATTTGTTGTCTGTTCAAGATTCCTATCTAAAAGTAGCAACTTATGAAAGAGGCGTAGAAGCGGAAACGCTATCTTGTGGAACCGGAGTTACAGCTGCAGCACTAGTTTTTGCCAGGCTACAAAATTTACCGTCTGGCCATGTTAAGGTAATAACCAAGGGAGGAGAACTCTACGTAGATTGGAAAATGAATGCAGATTTATCTTTTTACGAGGTTTATTTAACTGGTCCTGCTCAACGCGTCTATAATGGAACTTATGAGCTTAAAAGGTAGTATTATTACGTTAAGAGCCGTCGAAAAGGACGATGCTGGCACCATTTTTCTTTGGGAAAACAATCCGGCCAATTGGAAGGTCTCCAATACTGAAGTGCCTTTTTCTATGTATGATATTCATCAGCTCATTGAACAGCAATCCGATATTCGCAAATCAGGCCAAATGCGTTTGGTTATCCAAACTGCAGCAGACAACCGTCCAGTAGGAGTCATAGATCTTTATGACCTCAATTTTAAACATGGTTATGCGGCTGTAGGAATTCTAATAGCCGAAGATCAAGACAAAGGGAAAGGATTTGCAGGTGAGGCGCTATCTTTGCTCATCACATATTGTAGAGAAACACTTGAACTTCGAAATTTATATTGTCAAATCCATCACGATAACCAGGCAAGCATTCAGTTATTTGAGAAATCTGGGTTCTTTCATGCAGGTACCCGTAAGAATTGGCTGCGCTATAAAAATCAACTTTTCGACGAACTCACTTTTCAATTATGTCTAACAAGGGAAAACTGATCTTATTATTTAGTGCAATAGCCATAGCAACTGTAGTACTGTTATTGCCCAAAATAAAGTATTATTACGGTGCATTTCAGAAATCTTCCAATACCGAAGAGCTTACTGTTTATATCTCTTCTGATCTGCTAACGGTCCAATCTATTTCCTTATTACTTCAGCAAAATGGAGTAATTGACCAAGCACCACTATTTGAATTGGTTGGTAATCAAAAAGGAATGAATCAAAGAAATATTGCACCTGGTAAATACATAATTGCCCCCAGAACTGCCTATCGCCACATTTGGAATGGATTTACTAAAAATGCAAATAACAATGGCAATGCAGAACTCCCCGTACAAGTAAGCTTTGAAAACTGTCGTACCATCAATCATTTAGCTGGAAAACTCCAAAATCAACTTGATTTGGATAGTGCAGCGTTTATTCACTATCTTCAAAATGGACATCATTTAGATCGCTTAGGCTTTACCTTTGATGAAATTCCTGCTTTGTTTATTCCCAATACATATCAAATGTACTGGGACCAAACACCTCAGTCATTTGTAAATCGAATGGCTACCGAATTCAAAGCGTTTTGGTCTCCTGAAAGAAAAGCTAAATTGCTTAAGGTGGGTCTTCAAACACCAAGTGAAGCAGTTACTTTAGCAAGTATAGTTTATTCGGAGCAGTCGCGTAGGGCAGAGGAGTGGCCAATTATCGCAGGTCTTTATTTAAATCGAATTAAACAAGGAATCAAATTGCAATCTGACCCCACTTTTAAATTTTGTTGGGGTGATCAGCTCAAAGGAGTTCAACGATTATTGGCCGTACATCGCGACATCGATTGCCCCTACAATACATATAAAATAAAGGGATTGCCGCCTGGTCCGATATATTTACCTCCAGTTGGTGTGATCGATGCAGTACTCCATCCAAGTCAGCACGACTACATATTTATGTGTGCCAAACCAGATTATTCTGGAACACATAATTTTACAGCTTCGGGAGCTGTCCATTCAAAAAATGCCAAAGCCTTTCAAAATTGGCTGGCTGCAGAACTTCGCAAAAGAAAATAAGCTATGAAAAGAAGACAATTTATTCGTTTTGGTGCCTTGTTGAGTGCCCTCAGCTTAGTAGATAAATCAAAAGCTAGTCAAACCGTTGTACATTCTTTTTCAGGAAAAACCAACACCCCTTTAGTGCTCTCTACTTGGAATCATGGCTTGGCCGCCAATGAAGGTGCTTGGCAAGTACTCTCTAAAGGTGGATCTGCGCTCGATGCGGTAGAGCAAGGTGTGATGGTCACAGAAGCAGATTTGACCAATCGCAGCGTAGGGGTGGGTGGACGTCCTGACCGTGACGGACACGTTACCTTGGATGCATGTATTATGAGCGGGGATTCCAGTTGTGGTTCCGTCGCTTTTTTAGAAGGAATTGCTCACCCTATAAGTGTTGCTCGAGGCGTTATGGAACGCACCCAACATGTGATGTTAGTTGGTGATGGCGCCCATAAGTTTGCCATTGAGCAAGGTTATCAGACGGCCAAAATGCCCATTCCAGAAGTCAAAAAAGATTACGATAAGTGGCGAAAAGAGCATAAAGACTTGTTCAAGAAACCAGAGATTAACCACGAAAACCACGACACTATCGGCATGATTGCCCTAGATTCAAATGGTCAACTTGCCGGAGCTTGCACCACAAGTGGATGGGCATACAAAATGCATGGACGTGTGGGCGATTCGCCGATCATTGGTGCTGGATTATTTGTAGATGACGAAGTTGGTGCCGCTACTGCCACAGGACTTGGTGAAGCAATTGTTCGTATTGCTGGTAGCCATACCGTCGTTGAGCTCATGCGTCAAGGGTTGTCTCCAGAAGCAGCATGCAAAGAAGCTTGCATGCGTATCATAAGAAAAAACAAAGATCTTACGGGCTTACAATGTGGTTTTATTGCCATCGACAAAAATGGAAACTACGGTGGATATTCCATCTTCGCTGGCTTTAATTATGCGCTTAGAACTCAAGACGGGGAAGCTCTAATCGATGCTAAATTCGATAGAAATTGGTAATGCGTAGTGTTTTCTTCTTTTTTGTATTTGCAGTGAATATTGTTCATTCCCAAGTGACACTTTTTTGGGAAATGTATCATCCAATTCAAAAAAAATGGATGCCATTTGGAAAAATGGGAACGGTGCAAGCATATTTATGGCTCAACGGTGAATTACCCGACCCATTTTTTGGTGAAAATGAATCAAAATACCAATGGATTGAAACGCATTCATGGGCTTTTCGATCTAAATTCTTTTTAGATGAAGCCTTCTATAATGCAGAAGAACTGACCCTCGATATCCCCAATTTAGATACTTATGCGCAAATCTACCTCAACGGAAAGTTGTTGGCAAAAACAGAAAATTTCTTTATTCATTACCGTTTTTTGCTGCATCACGACGAGTTGTTGTGTGGGTATAATCAGCTGGAAATCAGAATAGATTCGCCGATCACTTACCACGCTAATTCAGGAGCCAATCAATCCTTTACCTATCCAGCTCCCAACGATGTTGGGAGTGAGAAAGTGGCTTCCTTGACCCGCAAGCCTCAATATCACTTTGGTTGGGATTGGGCACCAAGGCTCAATACAATTGGTTTTGCCTATCCAATTACCATTGCAGTACCTCCTCCAATACTTGTCGAAAATTTAAGGGTCAATACTTTAAGCATTACGGAAAGTAATGACGCCAAGCTTACTTTAAACTTTAGTATAGAAACAGCGCAAGAAGGACTTATTTGCAGAACCGGACATTTCAACGATATTCAAATAGCGGGTCAAGAACATGTTCAATTAGAACAAACGCTATCCAATGTTCAGCTCTGGTGGCCAGTAGGGCAAGGAGCTCAGCATTTATATAAGGATACGCTTCGTTTTTACAATGCAAACGAAGAACTAATCCATGAACACCCTTTTACTTTTGGGATTCGCAAAGCTGAATTACTTCAAGAAAAAGACCAATGGGGCACTTCCTTTGTTTTCCAAATTAATGGCCGCAAAATATTTGCAAAAGGAGCCAACCTTATACCACCGGGAATTTTTGCAGGGCCTTCCTTGGATAGTGCTTATGTTGCACTGGTTGCACAAATGCAAGCGGCTAATTTCAATATGGTTCGCATATGGGGTGGCGGCATATATGCTCCTGATTCCTTTTTACACGCTTGTGATCAGGCAGGAATTATGGTATGGCACGACTTTATGTTTGCCTGCGCAATGTATCCTGGTGATGAACAATTTATAAATCTTGTTAGCCGTGAAATCAATCAACAAATTCCGCGTTTGGCTGCACATCCATCATTGGTTTATTTCAACGGCAATAATGAGGTTGACGTAGCTTGGCATCACTGGGGTTTTCAGGCTCAATATAATTTGCAAGAGTTAGAACAACAAGAAATTGAATCAGCCTACGAACAATTATTTAAAAAGACACTCCCTAAGTATGTAGATTTACTCACCGATCAAAGTATACCTTATGTCCATACTTCTCCGCTGAGTAACTGGGGTAAGGACGACAATTTTAACCATGGCACCATGCACTATTGGGGTGTGTGGCACGGTAAAGACCCATTGCACGATTTTGCCAATAAAGTTGGGCGCTTCAATGCTGAGTACGGTTTTCAGAGTTTTCCTGAACCAAGTGCAGTGAATCGCTTTGCGCTTCTTGAGCAACAACGCTTAAACTCTGCTGTGATGAAAAATCATCAAAAGTCTTATGTGGGCAATATCATGATAGAGAAACACGCCAAAATCTATTACGGAAAAGCCAAAGACTTTGAAACCTTCATCTATTTTTCCCAACTTACTCAACGCAAAGCGGTTAGTATGGCTATTGCAGGCCACAGAGCAGATGCACCACGCTGTATGGGTACGATATTCTGGCAGCTCAATGACTGCTGGCCAGCTCCAACATGGTCTAGTTTAGATGATCACAACAATTGGAAAGCGCTGCATTATGCTGTACAAGAAGATTACCGCTCTATTGCCGTACTTGAGCAGGTTAAAGATGACATGCATTACCTGGTACTCACCAGTGACCTACCCGAAGATACCCTCGTAACTGTGCAGATTGAAATGTACAATCCAGATGGTTCGTTAATTCAAACCCAACGTAGGACCTATCCGCTTCAAGCCAATAAAGTACAGGTATTAATGGCTCTTTCCGAGAATAAATTAGGATTTATTAAAGTAACGCTAGACGAGCAGTATACGCGCTTGTTTACCTTTATAAGCAAGAGGAAAGTTCCCAATATTCAACCATCTATGTCTGTCGAAATACTCGATCCGGTTTTGAAAAAAGGAGTGGTACACATAGAATCTTCACAACCATTGGTCGATTTTTGGATTTTTAGCCGGCATCAAGAATTACATTTTGAACGCAACTTTGAATCACTTTTACCTGGTAAGCATTCGCTCGAATTTACCTATGAAGATCACTTGCCAACACTAAGCGAAATCTCTTATTTATTGCGCTGAGACCTGCAGCGATCGGAACAATACTTTACCTCGTTCCAGTTTTTGCCCATTTTTTGCGCCATGTGAAGGCTTTCTGACAGCTCAGACAAATTTTTTCGGGTAAATGTTGTTTTTTAACACCTTTCATTTGGATTGAAACAAAAAGATTCAAATGTTGTTTCAAAAGCATGGAAGAGAAAACCCTTACAGAACAAGATATTGACCGTATTGTTGAAATGGCCTGGGAAGACCGTACTACATTTGATGCCATATTTATGCAATTTGGATTGAAAGAGGCAGAAGTAATTTCGCTCATGCGCAGAGAGATGAAACCTAGTTCGTGGCGCATGTGGCGCGCACGTGTCCAAGGAAGAGCTACCAAGCACAGTGCTTTAAGAGGTTTTGAAGTCGGCAGACACAAATGTACTTTGCAGCGCAACATCACTGGTAACAAGATTTCCAAGCGCTAAGCCAATAGGATTAATTATTTTTGTGTGTTTTTTGTGGATTTCCCTCCAAAATAACTCTTTATTATATGCGCTTATTATCCATTCTATTATTATCTTTTTATTGTTTGCTATCAAACAATGCTTTAGCACAAATTCCGCCAGAAAGTTCTACAGTTCGAATTGTAGACACTATTATTCGGACAATTATTCCCCAAGCACCAAATCGGATCATCACCTACATGGAAATCGAACTCATTGCTGGACGTAATAGCGGTTATTTCATGCGTCGCATGCAATCTATTGATAAACTCAATACCAATCAAATTACAGAGCTTCCCGCAAGAAGTTTACCTGAAGCACTCACTTTTGTAGGCGGGGTAGATGTACGTCAGCGCGGCATCAGTGGAACTCAGGCTGATATTGGTATCAGGGGAGGGAATTTTGAGCAAAGCCTCATTGTGGTTAATGGTTTCAAAATGACAGACCCTCAAACAGGACATCATGCAGCTAATTTGCCGATTCCGCTTCTTGCTGTCTCGGAAATTCAAGTATTTAAAAGCCCTACAGTTTTGCAATTCGGACAAAGTGCATTAACCGGTGCTGTGCATATTTCTACTCAACTTAATTTACCACAAGAGCTTAAAGTCAGTACCTACGGCGGTAGCTTTAATAGTTTAGGTGCCCAAGCTTTATTGCGCACGAAAATCAAAAAATATCAGCAGTTATTGGCCGTATCAAGGGACCAGTCAAATGGTCATTGGTACAATTCAGATTTTAAGAATCATCAATTATTTTATACCGCCTCTCATCCAATTGGAATAAATGAAAAGCAACAACTTTCGTATCTGGTAGCTTTTACAGATCGCAATTTTGGTGCCAATGGCTTTTACTCCAATAAATATCCTGATCAGTGGGAACACACGTCAATGGCTATGGCGGGTATCAAGCATCAGGTGCAATTGGCTGATTCCCGTCTTATTTTAAGGCAGCAATTGCTCCTGCGTCGTCATTCTGATGAATTTAGACTCAAAAGATTCGATCCTACCTTTTATACCAATTCACATGTGTCAAATGTACTTGGATATGAATTACACGGAACCTATTACATGGGGCGCCAACGCCTAGATTTTGGTATTGAAGAACGTTTTGAACAACTCCAAAGTAGTAATTTAGGATTGCGTGAACGACAATATCAAAGCACGTTTTTCCAAGGGAGTGGGTTTTTAGGAGAATATTCATATGCTGCGGGCTTGCTCGTATTTGCCTATGATTGGCAAAACCCGCAATTAATGCCAAGTATTCAATTAGGTAGGTCATTTAAAGCTGGGCAATATCTTTTTGCAAATTACAGCAAAGGAAACAGGGTGCCTAGCTGGACTGAAATGTACTATTCAGATCCGTCAAATATTGGCAACCCAAATTTACAACCCGAATATTCACATGCAACTGAAATTGGTTGGCGCAAGGTATCAGCTTATAGAGGCGAATACAGAGATAACAAACGACTTCGAATCCAAGCGGGAGCAGCACTTTTTTACAGACAGCATACCAATATGATTGATTGGGTGAGGGATGCGTCTGAATTTACACCCAATCCAAATCCATGGAAACCAGTAAATATTGCAAGTGTTGCCTTTCGAGGTCTTGAAACTAATCTTCAATTCACGCTGCGCAGCAAGAATACTTGGGCCCCGAGTAAACTAAATTTCAATTACACCTACATCAGTGCACAGCATGATTTTTCAAGTGAGCAAGAATCGCGATATGCGATCACTAGCATGCGCCATCAGCTCAATAGTTTGTTGTTTCTAGATTTGAGTAAACATTTTAAATTGAGCCTCACCTCCAGATTCATTCAGCGTATAGACGAATCTTTGTTTCAGGTAATAGATGCCAAAATACAAGTGCCTTTGAACAATGATTGGGTTGTATTTGCAGAAGCAAATAATTTAACAGATACGCAATATGTTGAGGCAGGTTTTGTGCAGATGCCCGGACGATGGTTCAAGCTAGGGCTTACTTATAGTCGCAAAGCAAAAGAACGTGTTGGGCAATATTAAATGAGTTGTTTAATACCCTACCTTTGCCCGCGTACGCTGAAGTACTCCTTGGGCTACATCTCTTGCTTTTTGAGCACCAATTGCTAACGCAGCTTCGATTTCATCTGGATTTTCCATGAGGTGATTAAAAGTGCTTCTTTGATGTTCAAATTTTTGAAGTATCAAATCATAGAGCGCTTGTTTGGCATGGCCATAACCGTAATTTCCAGCTAGGTAATTTGCCTTCATTTGCTCCACTTGATCAGGGTTAGCTAGAAGTTTGTAGAGCGCGAAGGTATGGCAGGACTCCGGATTTTTTGGTTCCTCTAGCGGTGTGCTGTCAGATACGATGGACATGATTTGCTTTCGGAGTTGTTTTTCCGGTAAGAAGATATCGATATAATTATTGCGAGATTTACTCATTTTTTCACCGTCTGTTCCTGGGATGAGCATCGTGTCGGTTTGTATTCTTTCTTCAGGTAGAACGAAAGTTTCACCGTAGGTTAAATTAAATCGATTGGCAACATCTCTAGCCATCTCAATATGTTGTTTTTGGTCTTTTCCGACGGGTACTATCTGGGCATCGTATAATAAAATATCTGCTGCCATTAGGATAGGATAGGTGAACAATCCGCCGTTTACATCATCGAGGCGCTCAGCCTTGTCTTTAAACGAATGAGCCAAGGTTAATCTTTGGTAAGGAAATTGACAAAGTAGATACCAAGTAAGTTCCGTCACTTCAGGCACATCTGATTGTCGGTAAAAAACGGTTTTTTGGGGATCGAGGCCGAAAGCTAACCAAGTAGCTGCAGTTGCATATGTATTTTGACGCAGAATAGCCCCATCTTTGATTTGAGTCAATGAGTGCATGTCGGCAATGAAAAAAAATGATTCATTGGCTGGCTCTTCAGCTAAAGCTATTGCCGGTAAGATTGCCCCAAGGATATTTCCAAGGTGAGGAGTGCCTGTACTTTGAATTCCAGTTAAAATGCGTGACATTGCGTGAATTTTGTTCAAAATTAGTCATTTTGAAACGTTTTTGAGTGACCATGGCGCTCATCTATTTGCTAACTTTGAACTATGCAAAAAATCAAAGGTTTGTTTGGTCTCATTTGGAAACTCTACATTGCCGTCGTATTTTTTGTTTTTGCTTTGCTTTTCTATCCTTTTTTCTGGGCCTTGCAACTCAAAGCAGAATGGCGAAGACACGGTTTTCAAATTTTTATCATTTGGAGCTGGTTATTAAGGATATTTTGTATCTATCCTGTGCGCATCAGGCTCAATTCCACTTTGCCGTCTTCACCTTTTATCATTATCTCGAACCATAGCTCCTATTTAGATATTTTTCTGTTACCATCCATTTTACCAAAACAACCGTTCGCATTTTTAGGTAAAGCTGAAATTCTCAAATACCCTATTGTTAGGACGTATTTTAAAGCCCTAAATATTCCTGTATACCGCAAGGATAAATCAAAAGCAGGTCAAGCACTAGGTCAAGCGCAAAAAGCAATGCAAGCTGGCTGGTCTATTGTTATTTTCCCTGAAGGAACCATTCCAGAAGAAAATATACCACAGCTTTATCCATTTAAGAATGGGGCTTTTCGTTTGGCAAAAAATTTGAATGTCCCCATATTACCATTGACCTTTACTCAAAACTTCCACCTTTTTTCAGACCCTACACAAATTCTAGGTCCTGCTCATCCAGGAGTAGTAGAGGTTTATATTCACCCCTTTATTTCTTCAACTGAGGTCGCCACAATGAGCACAGAACAATTAAGTGATCACTGTTTTCAACTCATTGAAGCGCCACTTAAAACTGCGCATCCGCATCTATTTAAAAAATCGTAATTTTGCTTCATGGAAATCAATGACGAATTACTCGACCATATTGCCAACCTATCAAAATTATC